>OGZE01001067.1_pt1 | contig 17707 bp, 15 predicted proteins | sample 1576731 | NCBI WGS metagenome assembly OGZE01 (sample SAMEA3541503, study PRJEB24748) | human gut metagenome | biome: human gut; feature: human-associated habitat; material: faeces | place: China | collected 2012 | reverse complement strand
TTTATATCTTCTAAATTTACTGTATCAATTATAAATTCCATTTTTCTTTTCTCCTATAATGTTTGTTCAGTTCTTCCAATAATATCATCTTGTGTTGCTTTTGATAACACATTAAAGAATGCAGAATATCCAGCAACACGAACAATTAAATCTTTATGTTTTTCAGGATGTGCTTGAGCATCTAATAATGTTTCTTTAGAAACAACATTATATTGAACATGATATCCCTTTAAACGATTGAAGAATGTTTTAATCAACATTTCTATTTTTTCTTTATTTTCTTCCTTTGATAATAATTGAGGTGTTACCTTTTGATTTAATAAGACACCACCTGTAATTTCATGTGTTGGTAATTTAGAAACGGATTTAAAGACAGCTGTTGGTCCTTTTTTATCCATGGCGTGAGCAGGTGAACAACCTTCAGCAAGAGGCGTATGTGCTTTTCTTCCATCAGGTGTAGCCATTGTGCCATAACCTTGTCCGACATTGGCCGAAATACTTGAAGTTCCAGCATAACGAATCCCACCAATTGGTCCTCTTCCATAACGTGTATTTGGATATTTTTTCATTTCATCAATATAAACATTATAAACATCAACCACTAATTGATCGACTTCATCAATATCATTACCATATTTAGGCACATCATTAATCAACATTTCTTGAATTCTTTGACTTTCTTCACTTGTATAATCATCTAAAATCGCATTCCATAATTCTTCAGGCGTTATTTTCTTTTCTTCAAAGACAAGTTTTTTAATAGCTACAAGACTATCTGCCATATTCGCAATTCCTACTTGTAATCCAGAAATAAAGTCATAAACAGCGCCACCTTCTTTAATCGTTTTTCCTCGACCAATGCAATCTTCTGTTAAGGCAGAACATAAAACATCTGGAACATCTCTTTCAAGGGCTAAGTCAATGGCATTTTCCACAATGACCGACATACGTGTTAAATAGCGCATCCCTTTTTCAATGGCTTTAAAAAGTTCATCATAAGATGTCATATCTTTAAAGTATCCACTACCTTCAAAGAAACGTTTCCCCGACGTCATATCTACCCCATCATTCATTGCCATTAATAAAATACGAGGGAAGTTCATATAAGACATTCCAGTACAACGATAGCCCCATTTACCAGGAACCGCTGTTTCAACACAACCAATAGCTGAATAATTATACGCATCTTCTTCTTTAACGCCTTTTTCAATAAAGGATGGAATAATGATTTCATCATTATTGAAAGCTGGCATTCCTGTTCCAAGTTTCATAACTTCAATAGCTTCATCTAAAAATGCTTTTGGCATATTTTTGTGATAACGCACCGTTAAGTTTGGTTGAGGTAAACGTGTTTGCGCTACTGATCTTAAAACAAGATAAGAAAGTTCATTTGTCGCATCTTTTTTATCAGGTGTTTGTCCACCAATAGTTACATTTTGATACATTGGACTTCCGGCACTTGAAAAAGTATGAGCTTGTGAACGTACTTTATTAATTGTAAGTGTTTTGATCCATAAGTTATCTAATAATTCAACAGCTTGTTCTTCTGTTATATTATTAAGATCTTTATCGTGTTTATAATAAGGATAAATGTATTGATCAAAACGTCCATAAGATAAAGAATGTCCATTTGATTCAATTTGTAGGATCAATTGAATAAACCATGTTGATTGAATCGCTTCATAGAAAGTTTCTGCTTTTTCATAAGGAACTTTCTTACAAACACGTGCAATTTCTTCTAATTCTTCCTTTCGTTTTCCTTCAGCACTTCTAGCAAGTTCTAAAGCAAGTTCACTATAACGATTTGCGAATGTTTTAACCGCTTCAATAACAATTAAAACAGCTTTATAAAATTGATATTTATCAATATTTTCAGGAATACATAAATCAAGACTTTCTTTTAAATCTTTAACACGCTCTTCATATCCTTTTAAACCTTTTTGTAAAACTTGTTGATAATCAACCGCTAAATGAGCATCTCCTGAATTAAGTTTCCCTTCCATTCCAAAGAAACCAGTTTCCATATAAACACTCACTTCATCTGGAAGTAAAGCGCCTCCTTTACTTCTTAAATTGTTATTTTCCCAAAATGGAGCAATGGATCTTAATTCTTCTTTTGTTTCTTCTGTAATATAGAAAACATCCCCATCTCTTTTTTCAAATAAATCAAGTTCATTCATCACAAATTCCATCGTATATTCTGGAAAGATGGGAGCATCTCTATTTGAAGAAGCTTGATTCCCAACAATCAAAGTATCTTCTTCAATATAAATAGGCATCTTTTCTAAGATGTTTTTTAACATATATGCTCTTTTCATAATTGGTGGTTCATTTAAATGTTCTTTATAAGCTTCTGTCGCAAGTAGTGCTCTTTTAGCACAGATATAAGGCTTTTTATCTAAAACTTCTTCTCTAAAATGATTCATTCTTGGTGTAAGTTCACCAAAGTGTTCACTGTTCTTCATTTTTCTTTCCTCAACTTTCGTTCGTAAGTTTTTATTCTTTCTTTTGCAATTAAATTATATAATAAGCAAAAAATAAGTCAATATTATTTTCATAAATAAACAATTTTAGTTTCATTTGAAACTTATAAAAAGATATGTTAGGATAAAAGCAAGGAGAAAGACTATGGAAAAAGGATTAATATTTAATATACAAAAATTTAGTATTCATGATGGTCCAGGTATTCGTACAACTATTTTCTTTAAAGGCTGTCCTTTAAAATGTAAATGGTGTTCTAATCCTGAATCCCAATTACATAAACTACAAATACTTTATGACTTTGAAAAATGTGTTCATTGTAAGAAATGTTTACTTGATTGTCCAAAACAAGCAATTCAAGAAAAAGATAACCATATGATTTTCAATCATGAAAAATGTATTGGCTGTCTACAATGTGTCAACAACTGTCCAGTTAAGGCTTTAAGTCATGAAGGGGATTATAAAGAGATTCAAGAAATTGTGGGTATCTGCACTGCTTTTGGACACTTCCAAAGAAGCACAGGACGCAGTGGAAAATCATTCGATGATGCTAAGTGCAAAAGAACTTTTTCCGGTTTTAGAGACAATGAAGCAGATCAGACAATATGGGGACAGTACAGACAAAAATTATGGATACAGGGACGAAGGAAGTATGTTCAACAGTGGAAATACAGCCATGTATATCAATGGAGTGTGGGCAAGTAAGCTGATCGATGAAAAAATCGATGCCTGCTATGCACCGTTTCCGGGAAAGAATGGCAGCACGATCGCCAGTTCTTCCGTATGTCTGGGATATATTGTAGGCAATACCGGGAATCAAGAGACAATGGATGCCAGTGTTGAATTTTTAAAGTATATGCTCAGCGAAAAGGTACAGAAGCGGATTCTTCTGGAAACCGGACAAATGCCGTCCAGCCCAAAGATACATCTGGAAGAATATAAGGAGCAGATTCCGAGGATGTGCAATGCTGTGGAAGCAATTCGTGGAGCAGACCGTATCATTGAGGTGCCGGACAATCTCTGGACGGCAGATCAGCTGGAAAACTTTCGGAACCAGATTATGGAAGTTCTTAACGGGACTTTGGATGAAGAGCAGTTTTGTACAAATTTATATCAATAGTTGCAGCGTCATATCATGAAAATGGTATGGCGCTTTTCATAAATATGACAAAACAGAGGTAAATAAATTACAAGAAAACGGCAGAATCATAAATATATTACAAAAAATAGGAAATTGACACGGAAAAACCAGAAATAATGCAAGAAAGTGTCAATTCTATCCATAGAGTCAGGCTGATGATCATGATATTCTAAATTCAACAGGAAATCGAAGGAGGATTTAGTAATGAAAAAGAAAAGAATCATCAGCCTGATTTTGGCTACAACTATGGCGGCAACAGTAGTCGTTTCCGGATGTGGGAAATCCGGTGACTCTGAGAAAACAGATGACGGCAAAAAGAAAACAGAAGCATCTGATGACAAGGTATTGGAGTTTTATCATGGATATTATCAGGATGCAAGCGAATGGGCACCTGCACAGGTTATGCGCGATATCTATGACGAGTTTGCAAAAGAGCATGCAGATGGAGAAGTGGAATTTAAAGCAATTCCGACAGAGGATATCGACAGTGTGGTAGAAAATAAAGTGGCAGGCGGAAGCTATCCGGATATGGTGGATCTGGCAGGACGGTCTGTATCACTGGCAGCGATCAGTCAGGATTTGCTCCTTGACATGAAACCATACATAGATGAAGAAGGAATCAAAGACAACGTTGGAATCAACTATACACAGAACGACGTGGATGGAAAGATTTATACGGTTCACGATCAGCTTCTGACACTGGGATACTGGTACAATGACAAGGTGTTAAAAGACGCAGGAGCAACAACACCGGATACATGGAAGAACTGGAGCGATTTTGAAGGAGCAATGGAAAAAGTACGTTCCGCAGGCGGAGATGTGTATGCATATGGTGCCGGTCAGGGATCTACAAGATGCTTTAACGCAATCCTCGGTATGTCCGAAAATGGAAGAAAAATCGTAGGAGAGCCTCTGACAGAAGAAGCAATCGAATCCAAAGAGTTTGAAGAAGCATTCAAACAGGTGGCAAATATGGATCAGAAAAACGGATCTTCCAATGCCAGCAGCAATGCCGATGACGGTGCAAACGACTGGGCAGCAGACTTCAACAAAGGACAGTCTGCAGTGTTCTTCAACGGAGTATGGGCAGCAGGCGGATTTGAAGATACTACAAACTTTAAACCGGCAATCTTCCCGGGAAGCGTTTCCTTATCTTCTGCAAGCGGCGGAATCACAGCAGCAAATGATATGAGTGATGCAGAAAAAGAACTGGCACTGGAATTTGTAAAATATATGACAAGTGATGAAGTACAGACAAAGATCTTCAAAGAAGTAGGTGCAAACCCATGTACAACAACACTGGATCTGAATGCACTGGCAGAAGGATCTGACGAGAAAACAAAACTTCTTGCAGAGGCATGTTCTCAGGCAAATGATGCAGAATATGTGATTGCAACAATCGATTCTACATGGGGAACAGATATTGCAAATGCGATCGGTAACAAACTGATCGAATCTACCGTTTCCGGAACTGATGTAAATGCAAAATTTGAAGAATTAAAGAGTGAACTGATCGGTCTGATTGGTTAATTGTAAATCATGGAAGCTGCTCTTTGCAGGAGGTATTTAAGGAGCAGCTTCCTTCTCTATGAAATTTTCCAGAGTAGGAGGTAGCAAAATGGAAATAACCGGAAAAAAACAAAAGTTGAGAAAGAATGCGTTTATTCTCTTCTTTCTTTTACCGACTCTGGTCTGCTTTTGTGTGTTTTATTTATATCCGATCGCAACGGTGGTCATCAGTTCCTTTGCAAAATGGGACTACACGAATTTGAATGATATGCAGATGTATTCCTTTGGACATCTGTTTGACAACTATAAATATATTTTTGAGAAATATCCGTATTTCTGGGAAGGACTTAGAAATTCCTGTATCTGGGCATTGTGCGGACTTGTAGTCCAGGTTCCGATCGCGACAGGAGTGGCACTGGTAATCTCCAAGAAATGCAGAGGATGGAAGCTGGCAAGAAATATTTACGTGATACCGAATATTATTTCTTCGGCAGCAATGGGATTGATCTTCTTACAGCTGTACAATCCGAAGTATGGTATTATCAATGAAATTATCCGTGTTTTTGTGCCGAATTTCCAGGACAACGTACTGTTTATACCAAAGGTAAATATGATCGCTTTGACCTGCGCATACATCTTCTTTGCAGGAACAAACATGATCATGGTTCTGGGACAGATTTCTGCAATACCGGAAGAGGTTCGTGAGGCGGCACTTTTGGATGGAGCCAAAGGATGGACACTGGATCGTTGTATCGTTCTTCCATTGATTAAAGATACAATAAAGACAATCAGTATTCTCTCCGTATCCGCAGGATTCCTGTTGTATAATGAAGTTTATTTCCTGACGAACGGAGCAGCAGGAACAAAGAGTATCAGCTTCCTGATCCGTGAACTGGCAGTTGTCAGTCCAAGAGCACAGTACGCACGTGCAAATGCGATCGGTGCGATTCAGATCCTGGGAGGTCTGGTATTGATCCTGATCATTAATATGCTGTTTCGTGAGAGAAAACAGAAAGGAGGCAGAAGATGATGAGCAGACAGAGAAAAGGCAAAGAAAATGAAGCGGTCCATGGAGTGGGGACTTTTGGAAAGATCGTTTCGTATGTTGTGATGATTCTGGTATGTTTCATCTCCCTGTTTCCGGTTATTTGGGTGGCAATTTCCTCGTTGAAGGCAGATCCTCTGGCAGAGCCGGGATTTACTCTGCCAAGTGCACTTTGTTTTGATGGATATATCGGAGTATTCCGGGACATGCATATTATGAGATACTTCTTTAACAGTTTTAAAGTGGCAGGTATTTCTGTCGTATTAAGTATCATCATGATTTCCATGTCAGCGTATGTTGTGGCAAGAATGAACTTTAAATTTAAATCGGTGGTCAGCGTCATGTTGATGTCTACATTGTTTATTCCACCGACAGCGATGACATTCCCGGTTTATAATCTGATCAACAGTATGGGAATCAACGATACGCATGCAGGATTGATTTTAATCTATACATGCAGCGGTATCGCAGTCAGCTTTATGGTCATCAAAAACTATTTCCTGACGATACCGGTAGAGCTGGAAGAAGCAGCGCGTATTGACGGCTGCGGTTATACACAGACATTTTTCAAGATCATGCTGCCGATCGCACGTCCGGGAATCCTGACAGCAGCAATGCTGGCGTTTATGAATTACTGGAATGAATACTACTGGGCATCTATGGTACTGACAACAAAAGAACTGAAGACTGTTCCGGCGATTCTGGCACAGTTCCAGAATGCATTTTCTACGAACTACAACGGAATGTTTTCCGCAATCGTTGTAATTCTGCTTCCGCCGGTGATCTTGTTCTGCTGTTTCAGCAAGTACTTTATTGAAGCACTGTCTGGTGGGGCAGTAAAAGGCTAAAAGGAGAGAAAAAACATGAAACAAGTAACAGCCATTCTTTTGGGAGCCGGACAGAGAGGGGCAGAGGCTTATGCCTCTTATGCCCTGGATTATCCCAATGAATTGAAATTTGTAGCAGTAGCGGAACCAAGAGCGGATCGACGGGAAGAGTTTGCAAAGCTTCATGATATTGCACCTCAAAACGCTGTGGAATCGGACATGGAGCTTTTGAACCGTCCGAAAATGGCGGACTGTGTTCTGATCTGTACACAGGATCAGATGCATTATGAGGCATTGAAGCTGGCTGTGGAAAAAGGCTATCACATTTTATGTGAAAAACCGATCTCACCTGTAAAATCTGAACTGATCGAGATCGGGGAGATCGCAAAGAATTATGACAAGGTGATCAGTATTTGCCACGTGCTGCGTTATTCTCCATTTTTCAGAGAGCTGAAACGGCTTCTGGATGAAGGAGCGATCGGTCAGCTTGTTGATATCCAGCATATTGAGAGTGTGGGATACTGGCATATGGCACACAGCTTTGTACGTGGTAACTGGAGAAACAAGTCCTTAAGCAGTCCGATGATCCTGCAGAAGTGCTGTCATGATATGGACATCTTATTATGGCTCGTAGGTGCGTCCTGTACAAGACTTACAAGCTTCGGAAATCTGATGCATTTTAAAGAAGAAAATGCACCAGAAGATGCTCCGGCTCACTGTCTGGACGGATGTGTACACCGGGATGAATGTCCGTATTTTGCACCTCGATTCTATCTGGAGGATTTAGAGGAAAAAGGCGGAACATTTGCAAAAGTGGTAAGTCTTCAGACGGATAAAAAATCTCTGCTGGATGCATTGAAAGACGGACCATATGGAAGGTGTGTTTACCACTGTGACAACGATGTGGTAGATCATCAGGTAGTAAATCTGGAGTTTGACAATGGTGTGACAGCAAGTATGACAATGTGTGCGTTTACCAATAAATGCGAGCGGATCATCAATCTGATGGGAACAAAAGGACAGATTCGCGGAAACATGGAAGAAAATGAAATCATTGTGGAAGATTTTGCGTCTGGAAATACAACAAAGATCAAGGTAAAAGTACCAAAAGGTGGACACAGCGGAAGCGATGTCTCCATGATGAAAGACTTTGTGGAACTGGTGGCAGGAGGCGGAACTGCAAAAAGCGTAAGCGCCGCATCAGAATCCATCGAGAGTCATTTGATGGCACTGGCGGCAGAAGACAGCCGGGAACACAACGGTGTTGTTTATGAAATGAAAGGATATGGAAAATAGTAATGAATCAGGAAATATGGAATCGGACCGAATGGTTCCGGAAAGAAAGATTCGGAATGTTTATCCACTGGGGACTGTATGCCATTCCGGCGCTGGGCGAGTGGGTAATGTCCGAAAAACGAATGACAGTAGAAGAATATGAGAAATATTTCGAGCAGTTTGATCCAACGGATTACAATCCGAGAGAATGGGCAAGACTGGCAAAAAAAGCAGGTATGAAATATGCGGTGCTGACTGCAAAGCATCACGATGGATTTTGTTTGTTTGATTCTGCACTGACAGATTATAAAGCGACAAATACAAAGGCCGGACGGGATCTGGTTCGGGAATTTCTGGATGCATTCCGTGCGGAAGGATTAAAAGTAGGGCTTTACTTTACACTGATTGACTGGCATCATCCGGACTATCCGAAATACAATGATATGCACCATCCAATGCGCGGAAATGAGGCGTATAAAGATGAAAATATCAATTTTGACCGGTATCTGGAATATATGCATGGCCAGGTGGAAGAACTGGTGACCAATTACGGAAAGCTGGATATTCTCTGGTTTGATTTCTCTTATGACAACATGTGTGAAGATACATGGAAAGCAGAAGAGTTGATCCGTATGGTCAGAAAACATCAGCCGGATGTTATTATTGACAATCGTCTGGAAGGTTCCGGAGAGAAGAACGGAAGTATCGTAACAGATCATCCGAATATTTACAGCGGAGATTTCGCAAGTCCGGAAATGATCATTCCGCCGGGAGGAATGAAAGATCTGAACGGAAAACCGATCCCGTGGGAGCTTTGTGCAACGATGAACAACCACTGGGGATACTGTTATTATGATCATACTTACAAAACATCACAGACCATTATCCGCAAACTGGTTGAATGTGTCAGCAAAGGCGGAAACTTTATCCTGAACGTAGGACCGGATGCAAAAGGAAGAATTCCGAAAGAAAGCCAGGAAATTCTGACGCAGGTAGGAGAATGGATGGAGCAAAACGGAGAAAGTCTTTATGAATGTGGAATTTCCGAGTATGACAAGCCGGAATGGGGACGTTATACACAAAAAGGAAACACGGTATATGCCCATATTTATGAAACGCCTCTGGGAGCACTCCCATTGTATGGAATCAGCCCGCAGGAGGTAGGAACAATCACCTTCCTTTCCAGCGGAGCGCAGGTGCAGAGGGGTGAGGCATGGAATACAGCTATGTATTCAGATACACCGTTTGTGGCGCTGGGTGAAAATCCGGTATTCAGTTATCCGCTGCCGGATGAAATCGATACTGTTTTGAAAATCGAGTTGAAAAAATAGGACTTTACATCCGAAAATCCCTGTGGTATACTACCTTAGGATTCAGCCGGTGTTCGGTAATCGGACAACTCCGACCGTTACTTAATACCAGGCGGTTTATTATTAAGTTTAAAGGAGGATCATACGATGATCGCAAAAGAAAAGAAACAGGCTATTATTGCAGAATTTGGAAGAAGTGAAGGAGATACAGGATCTCCGGAAGTACAGGTAGCGATCCTGACAGCAAGAATCAACGAGCTGACAGATCACTTCAAAGCAAATCCAAAAGACCACCACTCAAGAAGAGGACTTCTGAAAATGGTAGGACAGAGACGTGGACTGCTTGCATACCTGAAAAAAGTAGATATCGAAAGATACCGTGCTTTGATCGAAAAACTTGGATTAAGAAAATAATTCATGGAAGAGGGACTTCTGCCTGTGTCGGTTTATCCGGCAGGCAGAGGTCTTTTTATTTCTTGCGATTCATACATATCTATGGTATAATAATCTAGATTGCGGACAAGTATGTATACCCGAGACCACTGAAAAGTATATCGAAAGCTTCCGGTGTTTTTTTCAGTAGTTTCGGAGACACTTGTTCCGGGAAATGTTTCAAACAAAAAGGAGAATATTATGTATAAGAAATTTGAGATGGAACTTGCCGGCAGAACTCTGCGCGTGGATGTTGACAGAGTGGCAAAGCAGGCAAATGGTGCGGTTTTGATGCACTACGGAGATACTACAGTTCTCTGTACTGCGACAGCATCTGAGAAGCCAAGAGACGGGATTGACTTTTTCCCGCTGAGTGTAGAGTACAATGAGAGACTTTATGCAGTCGGAAAGATTCCGGGAGGATTCAACAAAAGAGAAGGAAAGGCTTCTGAGAATGCAATTTTAACATGTCGTGTCATTGACAGACCGATGCGTCCTCTGTTCCCGAAGGATTACAGAAATGACGTGACATTGGAGAATCTGGTTATGTCTGTTGATCAGGACTGCAGTCCGGAACTGACAGCAATGCTTGGTGCGGCGATTGCCACAAGTATTTCAGATATTCCGTTTGACGGACCGATCTCTACGACTCAGGTTGGTCTGGTTGACGGAGAATTTGTATTCAACCCGACAGCAGCACAGAAAGAAGTATCGGATCTGGCGCTGACAGTTGCATCTACAAAAGAGAAAGTAATCATGATCGAAGCCGGAGCAAATGAAGTTCCGGAGGCTCAGATGATCGAGGCTATTTTTGCGGCACATGAACTGAACCAGAAAGTCATCGCATTTATTGAGACGATCGTGGCAGAATGCGGAAAAGCAAAACATGAATATACAAGCTGCGCGGTTCCGGAAGAACTGTTTGAGGCGATTAAAGAGATCGTTCCACCGGCAGAGATGGAAGAAGCAGTCTTTACAGATGACAAACAGACAAGAGAAGAAAATATCCGTGTCATTACAGAAAAACTGGAAGAGGCATTTGCAGAGAACGAAGAATGGCTGGCAGTGTTAGGGGAAGCAGTTTATCAGTATCAGAAGAAGACTGTCAGAAAGATGATCTTAAAAGATCACAAACGTCCGGACGGACGTGCGATCGATCAGATTCGTCCGCTGGCAGCAGAGACAGACCTGATCCCGAGAGTTCATGGATCTGCGATGTTTACAAGAGGACAGACTCAGATTTGTACAGTGACAACACTGGCACCTCTTTCAGAAGCACAGAGAATCGACGGACTGGATGAGGCAGAGACTTCCAAGAGATATATGCACCACTACAATTTCCCGTCTTATTCTGTTGGAGAGACAAAACCATCCAGAGGACCGGGACGTCGTGAGATTGGTCACGGTGCACTGGCAGAGAGAGCACTCCTTCCGGTACTTCCAAGCGAGGCAGAGTTCCCGTATGCGATTCGTACGGTATCTGAGACATTTGAATCGAATGGTTCTACTTCTCAGGCAAGCGTATGTGCGTCCAGTATGTCACTGATGACAGCAGGTGTGCCGATCAAGGCAGCTGTTGCCGGAATTTCAGCAGGTCTGGTGACAGGAGAGACAGACGATGATTATCTGGTTCTTACAGATATCCAGGGACTGGAAGATTTCTTCGGAGATATGGACTTTAAAGTGGCTGGTACACACAAGGGTATCACAGCGATCCAGATGGACATTAAGATCCACGGACTGACAAGACCAATCATTGAAGAAGCAATCGCAGCGACAAAGAAAGCAAGAACTTACATTCTGGATGAAGTGATGAATAAAGCAATTGCAGAACCTAGAAAAGAAGTGGGAACTTATGCACCGAAGATTATTCAGATGCAGATCGACCCACAGAAGATCGGCGATGTTGTCGGACAGAGAGGAAAGACGATCAATGCGATCATCGAGCAGACTGGAGTGAAGATCGATATCACAGACGATGGAGCAGTTTCTATCTGCGGTACAGAAAAAGAAGCGATGGAAAAAGCAGCGAAGCTGATCGCAACGATCGTAACAGATTTTGAAGCAGGACAGCTTTTTGAAGGAAAGGTAATCAGCATCAAAGAATTCGGAGCATTTCTTGAGTTTGCACCTGGAAAAGAAGGAATGGTTCATATTTCCAAGATCTCCAAAGAGAGAGTCAACAAGGTAGAAGATGTTCTGAACATTGGAGATGTTGTGAAGGTTGTATGCCTTGGAAAAGATAAAATGGGAAGATTCAGCTTCAGCATGAAAGATGTTGCAGAAGACTAATTTGAACTGAAGAGAAAATAGAAAATCAGGATTACCATTTAAGTGGATAATCCTGATTTTCTATTTTGCATTTACGACAATGCTCTGGTCTCCCTGCATTATTTTATTAAGTATTCGTTTCATTTCTTCGCCGTTATCTCCTGACAAATCAATGCTTGAAAAAGGCAGAGTCAGTCTTTTATTGTTGTAATAAGTAATCCATATTGTATTATTTCTGGTTCCTGGAAATACATAGCGCAAATCCTTTATATACTTTTTGGCATAGAGGTTTCCGTTTATAACGAACCAATTTTTACTGACAAACATTCGTGTTGAACTTTGCACAATGATAGGGCGTTTTGATATATTTCCATATTTTATATGCGGTCAACAAAGTAAAACAAAGAAAGAATAATTCGATCCATAGAACTTCTTGATGTTTTTCAATCCACACTATTCTAAATCCCCGTACAGACTGATAAGCACAAAATCCCCATATAAAGGCTAGCAATAACTTTTTAAGTGGGTAAAGACGAAACCATTCAATCATTTTTAGCGGTCCATTTGATGGATGGTAATCTTTATTTATGAGTTTATTCGTAAGGCATTTCTGTACAATGGATGGTAAATTGACCCACAGGATAATTGCTAAAAATAGAAGCCAAATAACCATTCTGCTCCCCTTCCTTTCTCTGATCTGTCGTTTTCTTGATACCTTTATTATATCAGTTCCATGGATCCGCCACAATAAAAATGAAAGGTCTCTGTTCCGGCAGAAGTCGAGTTAAAGGACGGAGAATTTGTGAATTATATCGCATGCGATACAATTGAATATGCAAAAATGCATAATAATAGAGCAGTGAAGAAAACATTAACCATACCAGAGTGGTTGAATGAGGCGGCTACGAGAGCCGGGGTAAATTATTCTCAGGTTCTTCAAGAAGCACTGATGAGAAAATTAAATATAAGCAGATAATCATTGGAGAGCTTGGAAACAGGCTCTCTAATCTTTAAGATTTCTTAAAGATTCTTAAAGATACAGTAAAGACTATTGAGTAAGAAACAGAAAACGACTATACTAAACACTGTCAAATGTTGGAGAAGAAGGAGCAGGCAAGATGAGATACAGACAGAACAATGTAAGGAAGAAACTGATTCCGGCGTACGGGATTGTGCCGCTTTTACTGGCATTGTTATGGAACTCACTGGCATATAATGGTGCCAGATGGATTGCATCCGGGCGATATCATTACAATATTGAGACTGTGTTGGATGAGAGGATCCCTTTCATACCCTGGACATTGGTAATCTATTTTGGATGTTATCTGTTTTGGGGAATCAATTACATTTTGATTGCGGGACAGGAAAAAGAGAGTGTATATCGCTTTTTTACAGCAGATGCAATATCCCGGATTGTCTGTTTCTGTTTTTTTGTCTTGTTTCCGACGACCAATACCAGACCGGAGATTGTGGCAGACGGATTCTGGAATCAGGCCGTGATCTGGCTTTATTCCATTGATGCCGCGGACAATTTGTTTCCTTCCATTCATTGCCTGGTAAGCTGGTTTTGTTTTCTGGGAATTCGTGGGCGGCAGGAGATTCCGAAATGGTATCAATACCTGTCCTGTGTGATTGCAGTTTGCGTGTTTTTATCCACTTTGATGACAAAACAGCATGTTGTCTGGGATGTGGCAGGTGGTGTTATCCTGGCGCAGATCTGTTTTACGGTTTCCGGGAAAACACAGTGGTATCGGATATATCAAAGATTTTGTGAAAGGATACAAAGCTGTATTTTTCATTTGACAGGAGGAGCACGACATGAGAGATAAGAAAAAAGCAGTTTTTAATTCATTAAATTACGAAGGCAACAACGAGGGAAGTCGCATGACGCCCCAAGTTGTTGCCTTCTTTATTTTCTTATTACTTGAGCTATTTGTCTGAAAATCAACATTATCTGAAAATCAGCGTGGTGAGCCTGTCTTTATCAAACAATTCTTGAGCCACGGCCTGTATCTGTTCGGCAGTAATCTCATCCACCTGCTCGTAGAGTCGGTCTACATTCTTCTCCCAGCCATAGTGAAGGAAGCTCTTGCCGAAGTCGAGGGCAAAGTTCTCGCGGTTGTCGCAAGCCACGCCTACCTGTCCCTTAATCTGCTTCTTGGCGGCCTTGAGCTGCGCCTCGCTCAGCGGTTTCTGCATGAACTTATCCAGTTCCTTGCGAACCAGTCTGAGGCAGCGCTTCACGTCGTGCTCATCGCAGCCGAAATAAATGCTCCAAATGCCCGTATCGCCATAAGCCACCATCGTGCTCTCTACGGTGTAAACCAGTCCGTTGTGCTCGCGCAGGGCGAGATTCAGCTTGGCGTTCATTCCCGGTCCGCCCAGCATATTGTTGAGCAGATAGAGCGGCATTCTGCGGCTGTCGTTCACATCGTAGGCGCGGGTTCCAATCATCACATGAGCCTGATGCGTATTCTTCTGCATCACAATCGTCTGCCCCTCGAAGGAGTGTTGAGTGTTGAATGTTGAGTGTTGAATATTGAATTGGGCTTGCGCTTCTGGACTATTGAATTGGCTTTCCCTTCGGTCGCCGAACGTTGTTTCTTCACTCTTCACTCTTCGTTCTTCACTTAAAAAGCTCTTCTTCAAGAGTCTTACCAGCTTCTTGAAGTCAATGTCTCCGTAAGCGAAGAATATCGCATTATCCGGCCGGTAAAGTTTTCTTGTAAAGCGCAGCGCATCTTCTGTCTTGAACGAGCGAACCTGCTCAGCTGTGCCCAGAATATTGTGGCCCAGCGGCGAACCCTTGAAGATGATATTTTCGAATTCATCATAAATCAGTTCGGCAGGAGAATCGTTATAACTCTCTATCTCATCGCAGATTACCTCTACCTCCTTGTCGATTTCCGCTTGCGGATAAACCGAATGGAAAACGATGTCGGTGAGCAGATCTACGGCTCTTGCGATGTGCTCCTTGAGGATGGCGGAGTAATAAACCGTGCCCTCCTTGTTGGTGTAGGCATTCAGGTCGCCTCCCACGCTCTCCAGACAGTTGAGAATGTGCCACGCCTTGCGGCGCTCTGTGCCCTTGAAAGTAACGTGCTCGCAGAAGTGGGCAAGTCCTTCTTCGCCCGGCTCCTCGTTTCGGGTGCCGGCGTTAATCTGGTAACCGCAATACACCACCTTGCTGTCTGAAGGCAGGCGGATGATGCGGAGGCCATTATCGAGTGTATAAGTATTGTATTTCATTTCAAGGTGCAAAGTTACACTGAAAATGTAATTTATCCCAAAAAAAAGTCATTTATTTTGCATTATCGCCAAAAAGACTTATCTTTGCCACCAAAAATAAAATATAGACAACAAAAACAATGCGCAAAGTAATAGGAATAGGAGAAACCGTGCTTGACATCATCTTCAAGGGCGGCAAGCCGATAGAGGCAGTACCGGGTGGCTCATCATTCAATGCAGTCATCTCGTTGGGCCGTGCGGGCGTAAATGCTTCGTTTATCAGCGAGGCGGGCAACGACCGCATAGGAGAGTATGTGATTCAGTTTTTGAGAGATAATGGGGTGAATGCTGACAATGTGAGCATCTTCCCGGAATCCAAGTCGCCGCTCTCGCTGGCTTTCCTCGACGAGAACAACAATGCTGACTACATCTTCTACAAGGATCATCCTCACGACCAGCTGGAGTTTGCCACACCGGAAATCAATCCTGGCGACATCGTGCTCTTCGGTTCGTTCTTCGCTCTGAATCCTGTGGTCCGTCCTCAGGTTGCCGGCTTCCTGGAGTATGCGAAGGAGCACGGCGCCATTCTTTATTACGACATCAACTTCCGTGCTTCTCATCAGAACGAAATCATGAAGATTACGCCTAATCTGATAGAGAACCTGGAGATGGCTGATTTCGTACGCGGAAGCCACGAGGACTTTGGAATCCTCTACAAGAAACCGGAGGCGGATAAGGTTTATAATGCCGAAATCAGTTTCTACTGCAAGAAGTTTATCTGCACCCAGGGCGCTGAGCCTGTAGAGGTTCGTGCCGAGAACGGCTTTGCCAAGAGTTATCCTTCGGAGAAGATGAAACCGGTGAGCACTATCGGAGCCGGCGATAATTTCAATGCCGGTTTCGTTTTCGGACTGATCAAGGATGGAATCACCCGCGAGGACATTGACCGCGGCTTATCTGAGGCGCAATGGGACAGTCTCCTTGTTTCGGCTCAAGAATTCTCCACCGAATGCTGCAAGGACATCTACAATTATGTTTCCAAGGAATTCGGAGAAGAAAAGAAGAAGGAATTATAAAAATATAAAAGATATGACAGAAATTACAAACAAAATTTATTACGTAGGCGTAAACGACCGCAATAAGCATCGTTTTGAGGGCCTCTGGCCTTTGCCTAACGGAGTGAGCTACAACTCTTATATCATTGACGATGAGAAGGTAGCGCTGGTAGATACTGTAGAGGTTGATTTCTTCACCCAGTTCCTCGAGAACATTCACGAGGTGATTGGCGACCGAGAAATCGATTATCTTATCATCAACCACATGGAACCTGACCACAGCGGGTCTATCGCCATCATCAAGAAATATTACCCTAACATCAAGATTGTGGGCAACAAGAAGACGCTGGGAATGCTGGAAGGCTTCTACGGCGTAACAGATGACGTGGTAGAGGTGAAGAATGGCGAAACCCTCTCTCTGGGCAACCACGAGCTGAGCTTCGTTCTCATCCCTATGGTTCACTGGCCAGAGACCATGGTAACCCTCGATGCGAAGAACAAGGTGCTCTTCTCAGGTGATGCGTTCGGTTGCTTCGGTGCGCTGAACGGCGGAATCATCGATACGGAAATCAACTGCGAGACTTTCTGGCTGGAGATGGTTCGCTACTACTCAAACATTGTGGGTAAGTATGGAATCCCTGTTCAGAATGCCTTGAAGAAGTTGGCTGGCGTGGAGCTGGATTACATCTGCTCAACCCATGGTCCGGTTTGGCACGAGCATATTGAGAAGGTAATCGGCATGTATGATAAGATGTCGAAGTACGAGACGGAGCCGGGCCTCGTTATCTGCTACGGCACCATGTACGGCAATACTGAGCGCATGGCTGAAATCATCGCCCGTGCGGCAAGCAAGGCTGGCGTGAAGAACATCGTAATGTACAACATCTCGAAGACTCACCACAGCTACATCCTGCGCGACATCTTCCGCTACAGGGGCCTTATCGTAGGTGCTCCAACCTACAATGCCGGTCTTTATCACGAAATGGAGGTTCTCCTCTCCGAGCTTGCCAACAAGGACGTCAAGAACCACCTCCTCGGTTGGTACGGTTCTCATTGCTGGGCAAGCAAGGCAGTAGCAAAGATTCAGGAGTGGAACGAAACCAAGCTCCACTACGAGCCAGTGGGCGAGCCTG
>OGZE01001055.1_pt1 | contig 17924 bp, 20 predicted proteins | sample 1576731 | NCBI WGS metagenome assembly OGZE01 (sample SAMEA3541503, study PRJEB24748) | human gut metagenome | biome: human gut; feature: human-associated habitat; material: faeces | place: China | collected 2012 | reverse complement strand
AAAAAAATGCAAGCCAGGAATTATACTATTTGTATCGGGATTTCGGAAAATATAAAGAAGATAGAGCGAATAGAAAATGCGCAGGCTGAGGAAAATCACATTGAAACAGGAGGTACTATGAGAGCACAATTTATCACAGCAACTGAGGTGGCGGAGATCATGGGCATCAGCCGCAGCAAGGCGTATCAGATCGTCCGGGAAATGAACAGGGAACTGAAATCCCAAGGCTATCTGACCGTAGCCGGAAAATGCCCCGCCCAGTATTTCAAGCAGAAGTTCTACGGCTTCCAGATTCCCGGAGGTGAGCGCAATGATGGAAAATGAGAAAACGACCGCCCTCATCCCATCTGTTGGCGCAGATGGAGGGCAGCCGCCTCACAATTCAACTAACCAGAGCGTACCACATGAAACCTGCGAAAGCAATCCCCCAGAGGAAAATATTGAGGAAATGCGTGAGAGAATCTCACCACAATAAATGAAAACTGGATATTGGCTATACTCTATATAGTGGTATACTTAAGGTGCCGAATAAGGTCGGAAGGGGATTGGTGCTTCAAAGCCCGTGCGACAGACTGATTTTCAGCTCCTTAGGTGTACCACTTTTTGTTTCCATCGGGTTTTGATGAGGACGCAGGACAGCCAACAATTAAGCAAGGAGCTGCATCGGCTTATGCGAAGGAGGTTTGCTTTATGGAAGTATTGTATAAGCGGTGTTGTGGGATTGACATTCATAAAAATATGATGGTAGCCTGTATTTTTACGAGTGTCAGAAAAAAAGAAATCCGTCAGTTTTCAACAATGACGGAAGATATTCTCCAATTAGTTTCGTGGCTGAAAGAAACAGATTGTGAGATGGCTGCCATGGAAAGTACGGGCTCTTATTGGAAACCTGTATATAATATATTTGAAGAAGAACAGATACCGATCATGGTTGTGAATGCGCAGCATATCAAAGGAGTTCCCGGACGTAAGACGGATGTAAAAGATGCAGAGTGGATTGCCGATCTTGTACGCCATGGATTAGTAAAAGCAAGTTACATACCAAATAGGGATCAAAGAGAACTGCGAGAAATAACCCGTTACCGCCAGGAGGTAATTGAAGAACGTGCTCGTGAATTAAATCGAATCCAAGCTGTGTTAGAAGGCTGCAATGTTAAATTGAGCAGTGTAATTACCGATATCAGCGGAAAAAGCGGCACAGGTTCGAGCCCTGTAGGCCCCATACCATAAAAGATGGCGGAATAGCTCAGTTGGCTAGAGCACACGGTTCATACCCGTGGTGTCGCTGGTTCAAATCCAGTTTCCGCTACTGAAAAAGAAGTCCTTGAATGAGGGCTTCTTTTTTGTTACAATCAGAGAATGAAAAAGAAAGCCGGAATATCCGGCTTACAAGGAGGCAGAAGATGAATAAAAAGTCATGGATGGTATTGCGGATTGTGGCGGGATTGTATCTGGTATTTCTTGGGGTTCAGATTATTTCTCAGGTGACCAAGGAGCAGCCGAACAATCTGGCGCTGATGATATGTGCCGCAGTTTTGTTTATTGGAGTGGGGGTTGTATATGCAGGTGCTGCGATCAGCAGCGTATGGAAGATGAGCAGGGGAGGAGAAAAATCTCAGGAGGATGATCTTCAGATTGTGGAGAAAGAGGATTCGATGGAAACTTCACAGGAAACACGAAGAGAGATTCCGGATATTCAGTTCAAGCAGGAAATGCCGGAAAAGGAAGAAGCAAAAGAAGAAAAAGAAGCTCCGATTGATACAGAAGAACAATCGGACAGCGAATAGAAAAGAAAAGCAGTCAGAAATAGAAAGGAGCAGATAAATATGAGAATTGGAATGGGATATGATGTGCATAAATTAGTAGAAGGAAGAAAACTGATCCTTGGCGGTGTAGAGATTCCTTATGAAAAAGGACTGCTCGGACATTCGGATGCGGATGTGCTGCTCCATGCGATCATGGATGCGCTTCTGGGGGCGGCTGCACTGGGGGATATCGGGAAGCATTTTCCGGATACAGATCCTGCGTATAAAGGGATTTCCAGCATCAGACTGTTGGAGCATGTTGCCGATCTCTTAGAAGAACATCAGTTTCTGATTGAAAATATTGATGCAACGATCATTGCACAGAGACCAAAGATGCGTCCTTATATTGATACAATGCGCGAAAATATTGCAAAAGCATTAAAAATTGAGTCGGATCAGATTAATGTCAAGGCAACGACAGAAGAGGGACTTGGATTTACCGGAAGCGGAGAGGGGATTTCCTCTCAGGCAATCTGTATGCTGGAAAAAGTGATGAATTACAGCAGTGTGGATGTGACAGCGCAGACAGGTGGATGTGCCGGCTGTCAGGGGTGCAAAAAAGCATAGATGGGAGAACGAGGATGGAACTTCGAAGACTGGAAGAACAGGAGCACCAAAAGACCCGGAAGCTGTGGGAGGAAGTGTTTTCAGACGATACCAGGGCATTTCTGGATTATTACTATTTTATCAAGACAAAAGAGAATGAAATCTGGGTGATTGAAGAAGACGGAGAGATCCAGTCCATGCTCCAGCTGAATCCTTATCAGCTTCAGGTGGCAGAGCATCCGTTTTTATGCCGTTATATTATTGCAGTGGCCACAAGAGCACAATACAGAAGCCGGGGTTATATGAGCAGTCTTCTGCGAAAAGCGATGCAGGAGATGTATGGGAAAAAAGAGCCGTTTACATTTTTGATGCCGGCAGCAGAGGCAATCTATACTCCATATGATTTTAGGTTTGTATACAGCCAGAGGCAGGCGGTGTTTGAAAAAAAGGCAGAGACAGAATTGATCGAAGAGGAAGATGCAACAATGTTTCAGGCAGAAGAACTGGCTGCGTTTGCAAAGGAGCGGCTCTTTGGAACGGCTCGGGTATATGCAGTGAGAGACGCGCATTACTATCAGACACGCGTATTGGAGCAGCAGAGTGAAAACGGCGGAATCCGAATGCTGAAAAAAGACGGAAAGCTGGTGGGGATCTACTGCTATGCAAAAGAGGAAACCTGCGAAGTTTTAGAACCGCTGATCCTTCCGGGATATGAGACTGTATTTTGGGATTCCATATCCGGTTTGAGTGAGAAGCCGGTCAAAGTACTGGCGTGTCCGGAAGTGTTGGAGCCTTGTGCAAGGTCTGTGGAGAGGAAACCGATGATCATGGTACGGATTCTGCATCTTGAGACCTTGTTATCAGTGCTTACGGTCAAAGAGGGAGAAAGTCTTTCTTGTTCCTTTGCGGTCATTGATCCGATCTTGACTGGAAACAGCAGGATCTGGAAGCTGTGCAGTCAGGAAGATGGCAGGATACAGGTCACAGAGACGGAGGATTCTCAGGGAGTGCTGACAATCGGTGCGCTTACGGAACTTGTATTTGGCTATCGAAGTGCGGCGGACCTAAGAAAGGATCCGGACGTATGTCTTGGCAGAGAGCTGGAGTGTGAGCTGGAGAAAATTTCACCGCTCTCTCCGGTATTCTTGAATGAGATTGTGTGAAAGAAGTTGACAAAACAGAAAATTTTGCATAAGATATAATCTGGACTAAGAAATAAAAGCAAAGGCTTAGAACGAAAAGAGTATCTGGTCATACGCTCACAGAGAGGAATTGTCACCGGCTGAAAGCAATTCCGGGAAAGCGGCCAAAGAAGTGCATTCGGGAGCTGATTCTGCGAACACACAAAGAGTGTCAGTAGCAGGGTACGTGTCGCATACGTTACGTGCAATGAGTGAAAGAACCAGATTCTTTTAATAGAGTGGAACCGCGGAAGAACTTCGTCTCTAAGTTGTAGAGATGAAGTTTTTTTGTTTTAAAATGGCAGAAAAGTCAGGAGGATGTCATATGGGAATGCTGTCTTATATCCGGGAAGAAATCCGGGTGGTGAAAGAACGTGACCCGGCGATCAAATCGAGTATGGAAGTGCTGTTATATCCCAGTTTTAAGGTGATCTTGCGATATCGGGTAGCGCATAAATTATATCTGAAAAAGCATTATTTTCTGGCCAGATGGATTTCCCAGCGTGCAGCCAGAAAAACGGGAATCGAGATCCATCCGGGCGCACAGATCGGGAAAGGGCTGTTTATTGATCACGGAAGCGGAGTGATTATCGGTGAGACCACAGTGATCGGAGATAACGTGACTTTGTATCAGGGGGTGACTCTTGGCGGTACCGGGAAAGAGCAGGGAAAGCGGCATCCTACATTGGAGGATAATGTCATGGTCAGTGCAGGCGCAAAGATATTGGGTTCTTTTACAATCGGAGAGAATTCAAAAATCGGAGCCGGTTCGGTTGTGCTGGAAGAGGTGCCACCGAATTGTACCGTAGTGGGAGTTCCGGGAAGAATCGTAAAGAGAGATGACAAAAAGGTGCTTCGAAGTGAAATGGATCAAATCAACCTTCCGGATCCGGTGCTCAGTGATATCAGAGAACTTCAGAAAGAGAGCAGAGAGCTTCACGATCAGCTGACGGAGATGGTACAGAAAATGAGATGTATGAAACAATGTAAAACAGAACAGACGGGAGAGGAGAAAAAAGATGAAACTGTATAATACAATGTCAAAAACAAAGGAAGAGTTCGTTCCATTGGAAGAAGGAAAAGTAAAGATGTATGTCTGCGGACCTACTGTTTACAACTTCATCCATATCGGAAATGCAAGACCGATGATCGTGTTTGATACGGTCAGAAGATATTTTGAATATAAAGGATACGATGTGAATTTTGTATCCAACTTTACAGACGTAGATGATAAGATCATCAAAAAAGCCAACGAGGAAGGTGTGACAGCAGAAGAGATTTCCAAACGCTATATTGAAGAGTGCAAAAAAGATATGGAAGGGATGAATGTCAAGCCTGCCACCAAAAATCCTCTGGCAACAGAAGAAATCGGCGGCATGATCGATATGATCCAGACGCTGATCGACAAGGGCTATGCTTATGAAAAGAATGGAACAGTTTATTACCGTACCAGAAAATTTGAAGGGTATGGAAAGCTGTCACATAAAAATCTGGACGATCTGCAGTCCGGCGGACGTTCCCTTCTCGTGACGGGAGAAGATGAAAAAGAGGATTCTCTGGACTTTGTACTCTGGAAACCGAAAAAAGAGGGAGAACCTGCATGGGAGTCACCATGGAGTGAAGGGCGTCCTGGATGGCACATCGAGTGCTCGGAAATGTCCAAAAAGTATTTGGGAGAGCAGATTGACATTCATGCCGGTGGAGAGGATTTGATCTTCCCGCATCACGAAAATGAGATTGCACAGAGTGAGGCTGCCAACGGAAAAGATTTTTCCAAATACTGGCTGCACAACGGCTTTTTGAATATTGATAACCGCAAAATGTCCAAATCTCTTGGGAACTTCTTTACTGTACGTGAGATCGGAGAAAAATATGATCTTCAGGTACTGCGTTTCTTTATGCTGAGTGCGCACTACAGAAGTCCGCTGAACTTCAGTGCAGAATTGATGGAGGCAGCAAAGAACGGTCTGGAGCGTATCGTGACAGCAGCAGAACATTTGAAATTCCTGCTCGAAGGCGCAAAAACAGAGAATATGACAGAAAAAGAGCAGGCAAAGATTGTAAAAAGTCAGGAATTTACCCGGAAATTCGAAAAAGCCATGGATGATGATTTCAATACAGCAGATGCAATCGCGGCAGTGTTTGACTTGGTGAAATTTATCAACACAAATACAGACGGGGAAAGCTCTAAAGAATATCTGCAAAACCTGTTGAGCCAGCTTGTCGCATTGACAGATGTACTTGGAATTATCGTAGAAAAAGAGCAGGAGATGCTGGCAGACGATATCGAGGCGCTGATTGCAGAGCGTCAGGCTGCAAGAAAAGAGAGAAATTTTGCCAGGGCAGATGAAATCCGTGACGAGCTGCTTGCAAAAGGAATCATTCTGGAAGATACAAGAGAAGGGGTAAAATGGAAAAGAGCGTAAATTTTGAATTCAGAGATCTGATGGAAGAGATGCTGCAGTTTGATCCGGTGGATGTATCCGCATATTCTCCGCTTGTGCTGGCTTATATTGGAGATTGTGTATATGATCTGATCATCAAGAGCATGGTGATTAATCAGGGAAACCGTCAGGTTCAGAAGCTTCACAGAGAGACCAGCGGGTATGTGCAGGCATCTGCGCAGTCATTTATGATGCGTGCCATGCAGGAACATCTGACAGAAGAAGAACATGCTGTCTATAAAAGAGGGCGGAATGCAAAATCCATATCCCCTGCTAAAAACCAGTCTATTACAGATTATCGAAGAGCAACGGGATTTGAGGCACTGGTCGGATATTTGTATTTGAAAAAGCAATATGAGAGGTTACTGACGCTTATAAAAATCGGACTGGAAAGTCTGAAAGAAAATCAGGGAGAAGAAGATGCAGGAAAATAGGAAAGAATTTGATAATACAGAGCATACCCTTGTGATTGAGGGGAGAAATGCAGTGCTCGAAGCGTTTCGTTCGGGAAAGCCGATCGATAAAGTATTTGTGCTGGACGGATGTCAGGACGGACCGGTGCGCACCATTGTAAGAGAAGCGAAAAAGCATGATACGATCATCAATTTTGTGGGAAAAGAGCGACTTTCACAGATTTCCGTGACCGGAAAGCATCAGGGTGTAATCGCATATGCGGCTGCCTATGAATATTCGGAAGTGGAGGATATGTTAAAACTGGCAGAAGAACGAGGGGAAGATCCGTTTTTGATTCTGCTTGATAATATCGAAGATCCTCACAATCTGGGTGCGATCATTCGAACTGCAAATCTGGCAGGGGCACACGGCGTGATCATTCCGAAGAGAAGAGCAGTGGGACTGACTGCGACCGTGGCAAAAACTTCTGCAGGAGCCTTAAACTATACTCCGGTCGCAAAAGTCACAAACCTGGCAAAGACAATGGAAGAATTGAAAGAAAAAGGGCTCTGGTTCGTGTGTGCGGATATGGGCGGAGAATCCATGTATCGTTTGAACCTGAAAGGACCGATTGGTCTGGTGATCGGAAATGAAGGGGAAGGCGTGGGACGTCTGGTGAAAGAAAAATGTGACTTTGTTGCCAGCATTCCGATGAAAGGTGAGATTGATTCTCTGAATGCATCGGTTGCGGCAGGAGTACTTGCTTACGAGATTGTACGTCAGAGAACGATGTAAGGATAAAATGGAGGAAATGATGCAGAGAAACCGGTATGAAATGCTGACAGATGAAAATTTGATCGAAGAGCTGCGCGGCGGGGACTCTGCGATCACAGATTTTATCATGAATAAATACAAGCCCATGGTTCGAAAGAAAGCAAGAGCCATGTTTCTTCTCGGCGGAGAGAATGAAGATCTCATCCAGGAAGGGATGATCGGGCTTTTTAAAGCAATCCGTGATTATGAGACCAGGCAGGGAACATCCTTTGCAAGCTTTGCCGAACTGTGTGTCTCAAGGCAGATGTACAGTGCGATCGAGGCATCTCAGAGAAAGAAGCACCTTCCGCTGAATTCGTATGTTTCATTGTACGAAGAATCCGTGGAGGAAGGAAAGAAGGTTCCTCTGATCGATACCATTGAACCACAGGAGGAAAATAATCCGGAAGCATTGTATTTTGGAAAAGAGTTTACCGAGATTTTTTCAGAACGGCTGAAGGAGAATTTAAGTACGCTGGAGAATCATGTGCTGGAATTGCACCTGATGGGAACGGATTACAGGAAAATCGCAGAGCTTCTCGGAAAAAGCCCTAAGGCGGTGGATAATGCTCTGCAGAGGATTAAGAGCAAGGCACAGAAATTGCTGAAAAATGAATTGAGATAAAAAGAAGATGAATTTTATGAAGCAATGCTTGATTCTATTAGGCATGGTGGATTCATGAAGATGGAATAAAAGGTGAAAGTTTATCAAAATTATATAAAAAATATTGACAGAGCTTACCTAATTGATGTATAATATTAGTGTTGTGTTTATCACATAAGCTGCTATGGCGCAGTCGGTAGCGCGTCGCCTTGGTAAGGCGGAGGTCGGGGGTTCAAGTCCCCTTGGCAGCTTGATGAAAATAGCGTGCCGTCAAAGAGTTCTAAACATTCTTTGGCGGCACGCTGTTTTTGTGAAAACAGAAATTTTTGCCTGTTTATACAAAAAGAAAAAGCCGGGATATCATCGCCGGCTGAAAAAAGGGGGAAAAGTATATATGAAAAAGCTTTTTGCTTTGTATGCATATAATATAGGCGAAAAGTGTGAGTAAACTGTGATGGTTCTATAAAAAAGAAATGAAAAATTAAAAAGAAAATAAAAACTGCGGCAATATCTCTGATCAGACAGATACTGCCGCAATTTTTATGAATTTTCTTCCTCTTCTTCTACCAGCTTTAAAATATCAGTTAAATCGCATTTCAAATATTCGCACAGTCTGGCGAGAATTTTCAGATCAATTCTGGATATCTTATTCTTACAGTAGTTGTTTAATTGGGTTCGTTGTAAATTGCAGTTTTTGCAGACGGAATTTTTGCTGATTCCTTTTTCTTTCATTACTACGTCCAAATCAATGATTATCTTATTCATATCTACACCTGCCTTTCCTAAAGTATATGTGCAGTTGTATAAAAATATAAGATGCAATATAATATAGATGTAGAAATATACACCTGTATAAAAATTATAATGGAGAATGAACGTGAAAAAGAAAAGAGATTTCAAGTATATCATAATCATAGGAGTTCTGGCAGCGACGGGGTGGTTCCTTTTCCAGCAGAAACCGGACGTGCGGTCTACTACAGTCACTCATACAGATGGAGAGTACAGGCTTTGGGTAGAGGTGAATGCGAACAGATGGGCGATAGAAAACAGAGAGCAGTTTGCAGAAAAGTTGTTGAAAATGGTGGATGAAAATACATTTCAAAAGGTGCATTTCAGTGAAGATCTGGAAGAGCCGCACTGTATTATTTTCCAGGTATATCTCATGCCGTATCATTCGAACTGGGCATTTGAGGTGTACTGCCGCAAGCAGAAAAAGGACACGCATCGTTGGGAGATACGTGTCCGCGAGAATCATTTATAATGTTTCAGAATCTAAAATGATCGTAAATGGTCCGTCATTAACAAGTGCAACCTTCATATCTGCACCAAATTCGCCGGTTTTCACGCAGGAAACAGACTGGCGGCATTTTGTGATGATATATTCATAGAGGGCATTGGCTTTATCAGGAGCACCTGCTTCGATAAAGCTTGGACGGTTGCCCTTTTTGCAGTTGGCATACAGTGTGAACTGAGAAACCAGAAGAAGGCTCCCGTTTACATCTGCAAGAGAAAGGTTGGTCTTTCCGTTTTCATCTTCGAAAATGCGCAGTCCGATCATTTTTTTGATCAGTTTGTCAGCAGTTTCCTGTGTGTCTGAATCAGAAACTCCGATCAATACCAGAAATCCTTTCTGGATTTTTCCGATGGTCTGATCTTCGACAGTTACGGAAGCTTCTGATACTCTCTGGATAATAAATCTCATCTGTAGAATCTCCTGTCTGTTTTATTTGATAATCCGGATCTCTCCGATTTTGTGGATTTCCTTTTTGGGCGCGTCTGCCGGATATCCCAGAGCAGCCATTCCGTATACGACATGATCGGAAGGAATTTCAAACTCATCAAGCAGAGCACGGACTTCAGGATCATCACAGAGTGTGCGGAGCTGATTGATCCAGACAGAACCGATTCCGAAGGAATGTGCAGCCAGAAAGATGTTTTCCAGGGCACATGCATTGTCTTCCATACCGTGTGGATTTTCTTTTTGGTTGGAAGGGATGATAAGAACCTGCGGACGGTACATATCATAGCCCTTTCGTCCAAGTTTTCGTCCGATGAGTTCTGCCAGCTGCTGGATTTTTTCCTGATTGCAGAGAACCGTAAACTTCCAGGTCTGCTTGCCCATACCGCTTGGGGCATAGATGGCAGCCTGCAGGATCTCGTTTAATTCGTTATCCGGAATTTCTTTTTGTAAAAATGCGCGGGTACTTCTGCGGGTAAGCAGATTTTCTATGATTGCATTCATATTCAACACCTCCTGAAATAAAATACTTTGATTTCTATTGTATACTTGTGTTCCGGGAAAGTCCAGAGAAACAGGTTGCAGAAAGGAATCTTTTGATCGGAAACTGATAGTAACAAAACGTGTCGAAAAAGATCGGGAAAATGGAAAACGCAGAAAAGATTCCATACGGAAGTATGGTATACTTAATGATAGTGAAAGTGGCGTTTTCATACAGACCAGGAGGGGACGAAGGATGAAGAAAAATCTGGAGCCACTGAAAGATGCACTGGAAGAGTTGGCAGATTTTGCACGCAAAATGGAACCAACAGAATATGCCTACTTCTACAGGCTGATGGAGCGCATGGAGAACAATGTGGAAATCTGTATTTTAGTGAGAGATGACAGATTGGAAAAACTGGAAGCAATTCTTAGACGGGACTGGAATCTGGTGAAGCGGATGTATGGTGATATGTGGAAAATGGATTTACAGAATGAGAAAGAGAGGTATCGATTTTTACAGCTGCTGACAGAGATTGAATGGTATCTGGAGGGAAAAGGCCTGATGCGTATGGAAGAAAAAAGGTATGGTTATGCGAATTGAGAGAGCGGCAGATGCGACCGAAAGGGTGGTGATCTGCCGCACTTTCTGCGTGTTGCGTCTTAAAAACGAATTTGGTATGATAAATAGCAGGAATACGGGAGCAAAGGAGATATTATGGACAGAACGATTTATGATAATTATGTAAAAATCTTAAGAAAAGAACTGGTTCCGGCACTGGGGTGCACAGAGCCGATCGCTTTGGCCTATGCATCGGCAAAAGCAAGGGAAGTGCTGGGAGAGTTTCCGGAGCATATGACAGTCTGGTGCAGCGGGAATATCATCAAGAATGTAAAAGGTGTGAAGGTTCCTAATTCCGGTGGGATGAAGGGTGTGGAAGCTGCAGCAGTACTGGGGCTTGCAGGCGGTGATCCTTCTCAGGCGCTGGAAGTGTTAGAAGCCGTGACCCAGACAGACATCAAAAGAACGAAGGAATTGCTTCGGGAATCATTTTGCGACTGCTGTTTAAAAGAAGGTGTGGCAAATCTGTATATCGAAGTTCAGGTTGTAAACGGAGAAAATGAAGCGACAGTCATCATTGAGCAGGAGCATACCAATATTACAAGGATCGAGAAAAACGGAAAAATTGTGTATGCGCACAAGAAAGAAGTGTCAGGGGAAGAAATTGAGGTGGATAAAAGTCTGTTGAATCTGGCAGATATCCTTGTGTTTGCGCAGGAAGTGGATTTAAATGAGGTACGAGATGTGCTTGCCCGGCAGATCAGGTACAATTCCAGAATTGCAAAGGAAGGTCTGGAGCATGAATGGGGTGCCCAGGTTGGGCGGGTGATCGCAGAGGAATTCGGGACGACTGTACAGTGGAAGGCCGTGGCTTCGGCAGCGGCAGGATCAGATGCCAGAATGAGCGGATGCTCCCTGCCGGTCATTATTAATTCTGGTTCCGGTAATCAGGGGATGACCTGTTCTCTGCCGGTGATCGAATACGGAAAAGAGCTGAAAAAGAGTGAAGAAGAGATTTATCGTGCACTGTGTGTATCGAATCTGGTAGCACTGAATCAGAAGCGTTATATCGGTTCCCTTTCGGCCTATTGCGGCGCAGTTTGTGCGGCAGCAGGCGCAGGAGCAGGGATTACGTATCTGTGCGGCGGAAATCTGGAACAAATCCAGAATACGGTCGTCAATACGATCGCGGATGCAGGCGGGATCGTATGTGACGGTGCGAAGCCAAGCTGTGCCGCGAAAATTGCAACATCTCTGCAGGCTGCAATCTTAAGTCACAAGATGGCAATGCGCGGACTGGTGTTTGGCAGTGGAGAGGGGCTTGTCATGGACTGCCCGGAAGATACGATCAAGGCGGTCGGATATGTTGGAAGAGCGGGAATGAAGCAGACAGATGTAGAAATCCTGAATCTTATGATCGGAAAGACAAAAATAGAAGATATCGAAAAATAAGAGAAAGATCAGCCTCATGTAAAAAGGGGCTGATTTTTGTAAGTAAAAGAAAAACAGATGAAACTTTTCAGAAGGAAATCCGGTCTAATGAGTGTAAAGCAGTTCAAAACAGCAGGAAAGCGGGGTGAGAGGTGATGAAATATCTGGTAAAAAAGGCACAGAAGAAAGACGATCAGGCATTTGTGGAGCTGATGGAGCGCTGTAAGAGCGGAATGTATAAAGTGGCAAGAAGTTATTTAAAGGATGATGCAGATATTGCGGATGCGATCCAGGAGACGGTGATCAATTGCTATGAACACATCGGGCGCCTGAAAAATGCAGATTATTTTAAGACATGGCTGACCAGGATCTTGATCAATAACTGTAAGGATATACTGGCAGCAGGAAAGCGGGTGTATCCTCTGGAGCAGATTGAAGAACAGGAGAATACGTGTATGGAGATGCAGAATTATGAATTTCAGGAATTGATGAACTCTCTGGATGAAAAATACCGGATCGTGCTTCTTTTGTATTACGGAGAGGGATTTAAGATCAAAGAGATCGCACAAATACTGGAGATGGATGAGAATACGGTGAAAACAAGGCTGTCCAGAGGACGAAAGAAATTTGAGCATGCGTATTCCATGTGTTAAAGAAGGAGGCAGTGAAATGAAGAAAGACTATTCTGTAGATGAGATGAAAAAAATTATGGGAAAGGATATGGAGGTTCCGAAATCTGTGGATGAGGGAATGAAAAAAGCGTATGAACAGCTTGGAATTCAGACCACGAGAAGACACAACAGAAAATATAAACTTTGGACAGGTCTGGCAGCGGCAGCAGTACTGACGGCAGGGCTTTCCATCACGGCGTTTGCGGTGACAAAATATCTCAATGTAACGCGAAGTGAGGAGGGGGACACACTCCAGTATCAGATTGAAGTGGATACAAAGCAGAAAGAGGCGCATCAGATCAAGGTGGAGCCGACCTATATGCCGGATGGGTATGAATATCAGGAAGAAGGTCCATATGGCGGAAAGTGGCATAATAAAGAGACCAACAGTGGGATTTCCATCATACCGTATAATGCGGCAGAGCTTTACAAGATGTCCAGAGTGGATGAAGATTCTTTTCGGAAATTCCGTAAGGAAAGCCGGGTAAAGACATCAGATACAGAGGATACCAAACTGGATCTGTTTTTGATGGACTCGGAATATGTGGACAGTGAGAAGACAGAGAAAATGTTATATCTTTTCAATGAAGAAGAGGGATATGGAATTTATATCCACAATACGAGCGATCTTCCACAGGAAGAGATTGAAAAAGTGGCAGAAGGGTTGAAGGTTACCGTTCTGGATGAGACTGTACCATATCCTTCGGAGGAAGAGATCCAGACGGAAATCGAAGAAAAGAAATGGCTGGAAGAAATGGAAGCGCAGGCGGGAAATACGATTCCGGCAGAAGGCGTGCGTTCAATCGGTGAGGAGATCAAAAATCCGTTCAGAGATGAGAATTCAACAGAGTTTGAAGATATCCGGTTTACGGTCAAGGATATCAAAATTCAGGATACGCTGCCGGTCGATCAGTTTCCAAGAGAAAACTATGCCCAGTATGAAGATGAGGTTGCTCTGTGGGTGAATGAAGACACCTCTCTGAAACCGCATGAGAGATATGTGCTCGATGCAGGAGAATGGGGTACAACGGATGCAATGGCAAACAAAGAGGCAGAAACGGTCAATTCCAAGTATGTAGTTGTAAAGATGCAGGCAGAGAATTGTTCTGATTTCCAGACAGAGTGGAATGCAAGCGGGGGAATCAGCATCGCTCCGGATCTGGCATACATGAAGACCAATGAGGACGGAAGCCTGTCAAGGGCAGATTATCAGCTGGTGGGAGCGAATGAAAATTATAACCTGCAGTGGACAGCCGGAAACGGGGCATCTTTCCCGATTTATTTTGACAAGATCTACTATACAGAAGGCGTGCAGAGAATGAAAGATGCATTCTTCCGGCCGCTGGCAGCAGGAGAAACACTGGAATATACACTGGTTTATGTGGCGGATGAGGATCAGCTGGATTCCTTATATCTGGATATATATCCGGGATATGGAAACACAGAGGAAGGTGTAGCCGCTCCATATGTAAAAGTAAAATAAGTGGTTTAGATTTCTTTACAGAAAATGGAAAAACGCCTATACTGTTAGGAAAAGAAGGATTCGGACAGGAGGCAAAAACAGATGGCGGCGTTTTTAAAAGAAATTGAAAAATTTTACGGGACAAAAGAGAAAAACCGGCAGGGTGAGGATCTGGAGACGTTTCTGGAGCATTATGATCCCCGCAAATATGAGACACCGAGCTGTACCACAGATGCGGTAATCTTTTCTATAACAGGAGAGCTTCTGGAGGTGAATCAGCTGAAAGTGCTTCTGGTGCGAAGGAGCAATCATCCAAGCATCGGGTTCTGGGCGCTGCCCGGCGGGTTTGCCGAAATGAGGGAAAATCTGGAGGATACAGCAAGACGGGAACTGGAAGAAGAGACCGGAGTAAAAGATCTTCCATTGGAACAGTTTGCAGTATATGGAGATTATGACAGAGATCCGAGGACCCGTGTGATCACAACGGCATATCTGTCGCTTGTGAACGAGCAGGACATCACGGTACGGGCAGGGGATGATGCGGCGGACGCGGCATGGTGCAGCCTCTGCCTGAAAGAAAAGGAAGTCCACACAGGAGAAGTCAGCAGAAAAGTCTGGCAGCTTCATGTGTCAAATGAAGAGAAGGGGCTGGATACCCGGGCGGAAGTTGAAGAGACATGCAGGGAAGGGCTGATTCGGGAGCGAAAGTTTCAGGTGCTCACAGGCGGAGAGATTGCAGTAGATCACGCGGCGATCATTGTACAGGCAATGTGTATTCTGGCAGACCGCCTTTTAGAAAAGAGATAAAAAGACAAAAAAGTACTGGTATCGGCAGTGTGAAAAAGTACCTGCCGATACCAGTTTTTTATGATTTTTTCTGTTTTTTCCGGCTGCTGGAAATATATGCGATAAATCCAAGACAACCCAGTGCGATCAGCATCCAGATCACAAAAATAGTCGTTCCCTGCGGGCGGAACATGTCGTAATAGCCTTTCAGATAGATCACGACTACGACCCACGGCAGGATATGTGTCATATAGAAGCGAGCTTTTGCCGGAAACTTTAAGCCGTCTCCGCTGTTTGCTTCCTGAATGAAATTTTTCCAGCCCCATCCGTTTTTGTGCGTACAGAACAAAAGATATACAACTGAGCCGAGCGGAAGGATATTGTTGGATACAATAAAGTCTTCCAGATCCATAATGTTTGTGCCTGCGCCAAGCGGCTGGAAACCGGACCATACGCTGAATCCGAGGATACATGGAATACTTAAAACTGTGATCAGGAGAATATTGATCCCCACGGCTTTGGTTCTCTTCCATCCAAACAGATCCATCCAGAAAGAGACAATGTTCTCGAAGACTCCGACAATGGTGGACAGTGCCGCACAGAATAAAAACAGGAAGAATAAAGAGCCCCAGATCCGTCCTCCGGCCATCTGTGTGAAAATGTTCGGCAGCGTGATGAATACAAGTCCCGGTCCGGCATCTGGTTCTACGCCAAAAGCGAAGCAGGAAGGAATCACGATCAGCCCGGCCATCAGTGCAACGCAGGTATCCAGAAGCACAATGCTCAGAGATTCTCCGGCGAGAGAACGTTTCTTATCCAAGTAGCTGCCGAAGATGGCCATACCGCCCATTCCGATACTCAACGTAAAGAAGGCCTGACTCATAGCTCCAAAGATCACATTTCCGATACCGTTTTTGGCCATACGCTCAAAGTCCGGCACCAGGAAAAAGCGCAGCCCTTCGGAAGAGCCGGTCAGTGTCACGGAACGGATCGTCAGGATAACCATAATTCCCAACAGACAGAGCATGGTGATTTTCATGATCTTTTCCACACCTTTTTGCAGACCAATGCTGCAGATTCCAAAGGAAAGTACGATCACCAGTACCGTCCAGAACATCAGCGTCGGAACGGAAGAAAGCATTCCGGTGTATTTTTCAGAGACTTCAGAAGCTGTCACTGAGGCAAATTCTCCTTTTGCCATGCGAAAGCAGTAGTAGAGCATCCAGCCGCCTACCATAGAATAAAACATGACCAGAAGATAATTTCCGGCAATGGCTGCCCATCTGGCGTAATGCCACCTGGTGTGCGGCGGTTCCAGTGCATTGTAGGATGTGGCAATACTTTTCTGACTTGCCCTTCCTACACTGAATTCACATACAATGATGGGAAGTCCCAGGATGACAAGAAAGAGCAGGTATACCAGGATAAAGGCCGCTCCGCCGTATTTTCCAGCCATGTAGGGAAACTTCCAGACGTTCCCGAGCCCGATCGCACATCCTGCAGATACCAGGATAAAACCGAGGCGGGAACCAAACTGTTCTCGTTTCATAAAAACCTCCATAAACATATAATATTATTTCTCCCCGCGGGAGTTTTCTTTGGAAACTTTGTTAGTATACCACGTTGGCGCGGCAAAGTAAAGAAAATGTTGGGTATGTACCTTGTCGGAAATGCGGATTTATGATAAGATAATCGGAAGAATGTTTGTACACGAGGAGGAATTTATGGAAAACGAAGCAGTTTCAAAAAATTTCATTGAACAGGAAATAGACAAAGACCTTGCAGAAGGCGTTTACGATCATGTGTGCACCCGTTTCCCGCCAGAGCCGAACGGATATCTGCACATCGGACATGCCAAGTCCATTCTTTTGAATTACGGACTGGCAAAAAAATACAATGGAACTTTCCATATGCGTTTTGACGATACCAACCCGACCAAAGAAAAAGTGGAGTTTGTGGATTCGATCAAAGAAGATATCCAGTGGCTGGGGGCTGACTGGGAGGATCATCTTTACTTTGCATCCGATTATTTTGAGCAGATGTACGAATGCGCAGTAAAACTGATCAAAAAAGGAAAGGCATATGTGTGTGACCTGACTCCGGAAGAGATCAGAGAGTACAGAGGGACACTGACAGAGCCTGGAAAGAACAGTCCGTACAGAGAACGCTCCGTTGAGGAAAACCTGGAGTTGTTCGAGGCAATGAAAGACGGAAAATTCAAGGATGGAGAGAAGGTGCTGCGCGCAAAGATTGATATGGCATCTCCGAATATCAATATGAGAGACCCGATCATTTACCGTGTGGCACATATGACGCATCACAATACAGGAGACAAGTGGTGTATTTATCCGATGTACGATTTTGCACATCCGATCGAGGATGCAATTGAGCATATCACACATTCAATCTGTACACTGGAGTTTGAAGATCACCGTCCGCTGTATGACTGGGTAGTCAGAGAGTGTGAGTTTGAGATGCCGCCAAGACAGATTGAGTTTTCTAAATTATACCTGACCAATGTTGTGACCGGAAAGCGTTACATCAAAAAACTGGTAGAAGACGGTGTGGTAGACGGATGGGATGATCCGCGCCTGGTTTCCATCGCAGCACTTCGCCGCAGAGGATTTACACCGGAGTCCATCAAGATGTTTATCGATATGTGCGGAGTATCAAAAAGCCAGAGCTCTGTAGACTATGCGATGCTGGAGTACTGTATCCGTGAGGACTTAAAGCTGAAAAAACCGCGTATGATGGCAGTACTGGATCCGATCAAGCTGGTCATTGACAATTATCCGGAAGATCAGGTGGAATATCTGGATGTGATCAACAATCTGGAGAATGAGGAGCTTGGTATGAGAAAGATTCCGTTCTGCAGAGAGCTGTATATCAACAGAGATGATTTTATGGAAGAACCGCCGAAGAAATATTTCCGTCTCTTCCCGGGCAATGAGGTACGTCTGATGCAGGCATATTTTGTAACCTGTACCGGATTTGAAAAGGATGAAGAC
>OGZE01001048.1_pt1 | contig 17984 bp, 19 predicted proteins | sample 1576731 | NCBI WGS metagenome assembly OGZE01 (sample SAMEA3541503, study PRJEB24748) | human gut metagenome | biome: human gut; feature: human-associated habitat; material: faeces | place: China | collected 2012 | reverse complement strand
CAAAAAACAACAGATACTGTATCTCTTGGAAGAAGACTTACAAAGAAACTTGCATTAAGAAAATTCTTATATAAGATTCCTGCCGCAATCACTCCATCATTTATTATGTGGATTTGTGCAGCTTCTTTTTTTGATGAAAACCTTGAAAAGACAACAGCTTTAATCATTATCTTTGTTTTATTAATGATTCTTTTTATAAATATCTTTGTTGCGACAGAATTTCAATTTTCGCAAATATGGTTAAAAATGCCATTAGATCAAACAATGAATCAATCGGTAGAATTTTTAAGTGATGGGATTCGTTATTATCAATTTCATGGATATCTTAATAATTTAAAATATTACTACGGTGTTTTATTTAATAAAGCGAAAAAATATATGCAATCTTATAAGTATGAAGATATTCAAAGTGTTGAATTGATTCTAAATCATCGTTATGAAAGTTATGGAACACCGATTGCAAGAGATTGGTATGTTCTTGATTATCGTTTTGAATTTAAAGATGGAAATCACTTCTACTTCTATTGGCCTTTTACAATTGATGATGATGCACGTTTTATTGGAATGATTTTAGATGAAAAGGTAGAAAATGTGATTGATAAAGATCATGTCATTGAAGCTTTAAAAAATGGTATTCATTTAAATGACTATATGAAAAAGACTGAAGATTAATTCAGTCTTTTTTTATAAATTGATCTATTGCTTTAATTGTTTGATTTTGTTGGCTTTTTCGAGAAATAGTGGCTTTAGCATCATCTTTTTGATGACCATAGTTGCCAAAGTTAGCATGGCTACCAGAAAATATTCTTTTTCATGCTGGTATTTAAAGAACCATAGAATGTTCACAAATATGCCAATGTTTTATATTTGGATACTTGTCAATAATTTTATTAGCTGCATTTAGCCATCTTAAAAGGCATATTAACTAAATAACAGTTATAACCTTTACTTTCTAGTTGTTCAAGTAAAGGAAGATAAGCTATATTTTTTACTTTAGCTCCAAAATAGAAAATAATACCCACATCACTTGTCTTTTGAAAAGTTAAGGTAATAAGATTGGAATTTACTTGTTTTACTTCTTAATGCTTTAAGATTTCTAAAGCATCAGTTTGTGCATAATAATCATTTACATAAAAACTAAAACCACTATACAAAGAATTAAAATAATTGATAAAGTAATCAGTCTTTTCTTTTTCGCTTCTAACGATCCTCATGACTATGCTTATAGTATTGTTGGATTTGTTGTGGAAGTTGATTGAATGAAAGTGCTTGAACATAAGTTTCATCATTTTTATCAATAGCTTGATCATAATACCAACATTTATAATTGAGCATAGAAAGAACTTTTTGAAGTTTTTCCATTTCTTGTAAGACTTCTTCTTTTTGTTTTTCAAAGATTGCTTTTCTTTGTTTTAAAGTAGTATTCCCCAAAGAACATAAAACCATATATTCTTTTATATCTTTAATTTCTAAGCCGGATTTTTTAAACAATCAATAACACGTAATATTTCAATTTCACTTTCACTAAACTGTCTTACACCATTCACTCTTTTTAAATGAGGAAATAATCCTTCTTTATCATAATAACGAAGAGTTGAAATAGGTAATTGAAACATTTTTGAAATTTCACCAACAGAATACATATGATTTCCTCCTTGATACTTGACCTAAAGTTAAGTTTAGATGTTATGATAAACGTAACATAGAATTCATGAATATTCAAATCTATGGTAGGGGGAGGAAAATGGCTAAAAAATATGTGTAATTAAAACGAGTTTAAGATATAACAGTAATTCTGATCAACTAGCAGACACTTTTATTCAAGGAGCAAAAGAAAGTGGAAATAGTATTGAAGAAATAAGTTTAAAAGACAAAAAAATTGCCTTTTGTAAAGGGTTCTTGCTTGTTTGAAATCAGGAGAATGTGTCATCAGAGATGATGCTAATAGTATTACTGAACAAATTAAACAAGCAGATGTTATTGTATGGGCAACGCCTATTTATTATTATGAAATGTCAGGACAAATGAAAGTTATGATTGATCGTGCGAATTCACTTTATGAAACAGATTATCAATTTAGAGATGTTTATTTACTTTCAACAGCTGCTGAAAATGAAGATGGTGTTGATCATCATGCTTTAAAGAAGGCTTATGAAATTGGAAAAGCAATTCAATAATGAAAAATTTGTTTTGGTAATGATTGGTTTATGTCTTTTTATAAATCTGAAATTAAGTTGATGACAGGACAAAAGAGTGAATATAAAAATGAAGAAAAGGTTCCTAAGGGTGAAATACCTGTTCATCAGTTAAAGAAAATAGAAAAATCGAAGAAAGATGAACTTAAATGGATTTGGTTTGAACATTTAAGTCCATTGCTTGAAATAGAAGGAATGAACGTATTGATGGATCCTGTTTTTTCAAATTATACATCACCGATTCCTTTTATTGGACCAAAACGTTTTTCTAAATTACCACAAGATCACAAAAGGGAAACTTAAATTTGTCAACACCAAAGATTGGTGAAATTGTTGATTATCGTCCAATAGAAACATATCAAGAACATTGGTGGGAAATTGTAGAATAGTTTTTTCATTTTCTGAAAGAAATTTAAGCGATTTTCCTTTATAATGTTTATAGAAAAATTATATGGAAACAAGGAGGTAATGAAAATGGGATTTCCTAAAGGTTTTTTATGGGGTGGAGCAGTAGCTGCTAACCAATGTGAGGGTGCATATTTAGAAGACGGTAAAGGTTTATCAGTACCAGATATGTTATTAGGTGGAGATGTTAATACACCAAGAACATTTTTACCAAAAACAGATCCAGAAGCTTTTTATCCTAGTCATGAAGCAGTAGATTTCTATCATCATTATAAAGAAGATATTGCTTTATTCGCTGAAATGGGATGGAAAGTATTCAGATTATCAATTAACTGGGGACGTATTTTCCCAAATGGGGATGATGAAGAACCAAATGAAGCAGGTTTAGCTTTTTATGACAAAGTATTTGATGAATGTCATAAACATGGTATGGAACCATTAGTTACTTTATGTCACTATGAAATTCCTTGGAACATTGTCACAAAATATAATGGATTCTCAGATCGTAGAGTTATTGATATGTTCGTTAAATATGCTACAACTTGTATGAAACGTTATAAAGACAAAGTTAAATATTGGTTAACATTCAACGAAATCAATATTGCATGTATGGGTGAAGGTGGAATTGGTAATCTTTATGGACTAGGATTAATGGATCCAGAAGATGTTAATGCAGATCATAGAATTCCGTTGAATGAATTAAAATCAAATGAACAAATTATGTTTGAAGCATTACACAATGAATTTGTAGCAAGTGCAAGAACAGTTATTGAAGGTCATAAAATCAATCCTGATTTTATGATAGGTAACATGATTGCACATACAACTTTATATCCACTTACACCAAATCCAAAAGATATCTTAGCTGCATTTGATGAAGATAACTTTAAAAATAATTTCTGTGGAGATGTACAAGTACGTGGAGAATATCCATCATTTATCTTCAGATATTTTAAAGAACATAATATTGATACTTCTTATATTACAGAAGAAGATAAAAAAATCATTAAAGAAGGTACAGTTGACTTCTATACATTCTCATATTATATGTCAAACTGTGTAACAGTAGATGAAAATGCTGAAACTACTGCAGGTAATATGTCTAAAGGTGCTAAAAACCCTTACTTAAAAGCATCTGATTGGGGATGGCAAATTGATCCTGATGGTTTAAGATATACATTAAACTTATTACATGATCGTTATCCACATACTCCATTAATGATTGTTGAAAATGGTTTTGGAGCATTTGATACAGTAGAAGAAGATGGATCAATTCATGATGATTATCGTATTGATTACTTCAAAGGACATATTCATGCAATGAAAGAATCTATTGAAGATGGTGTACCATTAATTGGATATACAACATGGGGACCAATTGATTTAGTATCAGCTGGAACAGGACAATATGCTAAACGTTATGGATTTATTTATGTAGATAGACATGATGATGGAACTGGGGATTTCTCTAGAAGTAAAAAAGATTCATTCTATTGGTATAAAAAAGTTTGTGAATCTAACGGTGAAGAAATTTAATATAATAAAAGGACGATGCGTACGCACCGTCCAATTTTTTAATTATTTTTAATATAAGGATTATGATAGAAAGAATAGACGAGTTGAACTGTCATTACACACCAGATAACCGGTTCGCAGAAGATAACAGCCATATATTGAAAACGTGGAATTAAGAAGATAACAAAGATAATCTTTCCAAAGAATTCAATCACACTTGAAATTAAAGGAAGAAGTTTTTTACCAATTCCTTGAAGTGCATAACGTGTTTGCATCAATATTCCAAGTACGGCATAGAAAGGACCAACAATTGTAAGATAAAGTGTTCCATTATGTAAAACAACTTCTTTACTTGAACCTGATATTAATTTAACTAAAGAAGAACCAAATAATAAGATAATACAAGTTACAATCACGGCACCAACAATGTCATAGATATAAGCATAACGAAGTGCTTTTTTAATTCTATCTTTTTGATTAGCCCCTTTATTTTGAGAAACAAAAGTTGAAATAGCAAGAGCCATCGCTGTAAAAGGCATATTAAAGAACATGTAAAGTTTTCTTGCAGCAGTATGTCCAGCGATAATTAAATAACCTAAATTATTAATACCATATTGTAAAATGACAGAACCGGCTGAAACAATACAACTCATAAATCCCATTGAGAACCCTTGACCTAATAATTCTTTATAAAGGTCTTTATCAACTTCAAAATGTTCTTTTTTAGGAAGTAATAAAGGTGTCTTTTTAAACATATAAATAATACATAAAATAACGGAAGTTCCTTGGGAAATAACAGTTGCCACCGCAGCCCCTTGAACTCCCATATTTAATTGAGTAATAAATACTAAATCTAAAATAATATTTAAAACAGATGAAACAACTAAAAAAACAAGAGGCATGACACTATTACCAATTGCTCTCATTAACCCTGCACATAAGTTATAGGCAAACATTACAATAATAAATAAAACAATAAAGAAAATATAACTATAAGCTTCGTCAATAATGTTTGCAGGTGTATTTAATAAATGAAGAAGTGGTTGTAAGAAAATCAAACCAATAAGAGTAAGTCCTATTGAAACAACAATTCCAATAACTAAAGAACTAGCAACTGATTTCTTTAATAATTTTTCATCTTTAGAACCAAAACTTCTTGCAGTAACAATAGCAAGCCCATTTCCAATCCCTAAAGCAAAACCTACAAGCAAGTCATAAATGGAAGTACATGATCCAATCGCTGCTAAAGAAGCATCCCCTAAAAAGTTTCCAACAATCATGGTATCAACAGTATTATAAAGTTGTTGGAAGATATTTGATATAAATAGTGGTAATGCAAAGATGATCAGTGATTTAAAGATTGGTCCTTGAATCAGATCAACGTTTGCATTAAATGATTTACGTTTTATCGAATCCATATTACTCTCCTATTCTGTAATGTTACGATTAAAAATTTCAACAAGAGTAAAGATGCCATTTTCATATTCATATTTTTGAATACAACAATTATAAAATCTTTCTGTTTTCTTTACTTTTGCATGTTCTTCCCATGCACGATAGAACTGGGCACAAGCTGCCCCATGAGAAACTGCTAAAACAACTTGATGATCATTCATATTCATGATTTCAGTTAATGTTTTATTCATACGTTCTCTAAGTTCAAGTTCACCTTCACCACCAAATTGTTTAAAGAAATCCCCATAGGGTAGTTTAGGGTTTAAACATTCATCTTTTCCTTCAAAAGCACCAAAATTCCATTCTTTTAAACCTTTTAATCTCGTATAAGGCATGTCTGTAATGATTTCTAAAGTATCAGATGCTCTTTCAGAAGTAGAAGCATATGCATGATCAAGAGTAATTTGATTATTCACAAAATATTCTTTTGCCATTTGTGCTTGTTTAATTCCTAAAGGTGTAAGAGGTGCATCACACCAACCTTGAATTTTATGTTGCAAATTGAACAAAGTCTGTCCATGTCTCATTAAATAGAGTATTTTTTTCATGATAAATCTCCCTTTTCAAGTATACTTTAATCGTTAATATTATAAAAGTACAGTACCTAAATAGCAATCTACTATAACTAAAAAAATAGTAAAAAAATCTAGATTATTGAAACCAATAATCTAGATAATCGTATTTAAAGACACGGTAAACGAATTTACCACCTGTCGTTTTAAATGTTTTTAATAAAGTTCCATCCTGACTGTATTCACTTCAAGACGTTGCGATCCACTATCAATAATCACATTTCCATCTAATTCTTGGATACTACTTACAAGTTCAACGGTACGTATATTTTCATCAACTAAATATTTGTAGTAATAGGATGTTCCTTTCTTTAAACTATAATAAGTATTTGAATAATTTGAATCATTTTTCCAATCATAATCAGATTGAGTTGTACTTACAGCAAGGTTATTATAAAGATAGAGATAATATTGTCCTTGAGGTAGAGAATTATCTTCTACATAAGTAACACAATGTTGACCGGCTCGCATTGAAAAATCGCTTGTTTTATTTAAGAGAAAGGAATCATAGCCACTTTCTTTCCAAAAGTGATCAGAACCAATCATATAATCAATAGATGGATTTGAATAAATATTATCTAATTTAATAATCGTAGATGTTTCTCTTGAACTGATAATTGAACTTGTTTTAAAATACATATAAACAGAGGTTGTATTTGTACCGTAAGGATTCGTAATTAATAAATGATGTTCAATTGTATAATTTTTATACTTTTTGAGTTTAGCGATTTGATTATAAATTTTATTTTGATAGCTAGTTGAATAAATTATAGATAGATTAGTGCTTGTGTTTTTTAGATGAACATAGTTAATAGAATTATTATCATCACTAGAAGCTTCTATTGAAACTTGATTTGTAAGTAAAAAAAAGAAAGCACCTAATGAAATAATGGTTAAAAGAATAATAGATTTTTTTAATCGTTTCATATAATTACATCTTGCATTTGTATTTTTAGCAGTAAATTATGTGAAAAATACAGGAAAATAAACAATTATTGTCAAATATATTTATATATAATAGGGATAAAGGGAAAAATATTAAAAATGTTGCGCTTACCACAAAGGAAGTGTAAAAGTAAGTTCAACTGTAAGAGTAAAATCCATTGGTAGTATGTGAAAGACTAAAATCAACTTTGATATATCTAAAGTGGAATTTAACTTTTCGTTTTAGAAAAATATAAAAAAAACTAAAAACATGTTGACGATAGAAAAAATAGATGCTATTATAAATGAGCACTGGTCGAGGAGGCTTAGCTCAGTTGGGAGAGCATCTGCCTTACAAGCAGAGGGTCAGCGGTTCGAGCCCGTTAGCCTCCACCATTTAAATAAAGTGCAAAAAGAAATGCCGGCTTAGCTCAATTGGTAGAGCAACTGACTTGTAATCAGTAGGTTGAGGGTTCAAGTCCTTTAGCCGGCACCATGATGGAGAGGTAGCGAAGTGGCTAAACGCGGCTGACTGTAACTCAGTTCCTTTTGGTTCGGTGGTTCGAATCCACTCCTCTCCACCATCTAAGAATGGGGTATAGCCAAGCGGTAAGGCAACAGACTTTGACTCTGTCATTGCGCTGGTTCGAATCCAGCTACCCCAGCCATAAAAGGTATGACCCGCTAGCTCAGTTGGTAGAGCATCTGACTTTTAATCAGAGGGTCAGGCGTTCGAGTCGCCTGCGGGTCACCATTTCTATGCGGGCGTGGCGGAACTGGCAGACGCACTAGACTTAGGATCTAGCGCCTTCGGCGTGCAGGTTCGATTCCTGTCGCCCGCACCAAATGTAAGAGACATCGAGTAATCGATGTTTTTTTGTTTTATATAGAATATCTATGTTATAATCAAATAAATGGGTAGGTGAAACTATGAAACAATATATAACATTTAAAATCAAAAAGCTTTACCTTCATATCTTCTTATTTTTTTAATATTAATTATCTGTGGGTTTGGTTATTATAAGTGGTGTGCCAATCATCCTGAAATCAATATTCAAGTAAGTGAAGGTACAGCAGGAAACAATTTAAAAATAGAAGCCCCACAAATAATTTATACCACACGACATGGTATTGAAATAGATCCTAAAATAGAATTACAAATTGTAGAAATTCAGCTACAACACGAAGGAACTAGCTCACTTTTAAAAAATGCTTATCAAATCAGTGATATTAAGCTTGATTTATCTGAAAAAAATGCGAAAACAATTATGCATTATTACGGAAAAGCTACGACATTTGTGGGGAAAGAAGAAAATTATGATACTGAAGCAAAATTTGATTTTGCAATAGATGCCAAGATTATTAAAATCAAATAATAGTAAAAAAGCTCTTTGTAATGAGTACATTACAGAGAGTTTTTTTACTTTTCTAATTGACTTGTGCAGTATGGGCAACGAGTTGCTTGAATAGAAATTTCGCTTTGACAATAAGGACATATTTTTTTAGTTGTTTTTTCTTCAACTGGTTTTTCTGTTTTTTCTCTTAATTTATTCATAGCTTTCACAATCATAAAAATCACAAAAGCCATAATGATGAAGTTTAATAAACCAGTTACGAATAAACCGTAATTGATTGTAGATGCACCTGCTTTTTGTGCTTGAGCAAGTGTTTTATATGTATTTCCGTCTAAAGCGATAAATAAGTTAGAAAAATCAATCTTACCTGTAACTAAACTTAAAATAGGCATGATGATATTTTCAACAAGTGATGTTACAAGTGAATTAAAAGCACCTCCAATGATAACCCCTACAGCTAAGTCAATCATGTTCCCTTTTAAGGCAAACTCTTTAAACTCTTTTAACATTTTTTTCTATCTCCTTTAGGTATTATTATATGTAAAACAAAAAAGACATCAAGATGCCTTTTCAATATTCTTATTTGGGAGGATAAGAATATGTAGAAAGTAAATAGAGGGAATATGAATAGTAAAATCTATTTCTTTCTACATTTATCAATATAAATATAAAAATTAGAGAAAAAAAGGCACAAATATCAAAAAATATGTGATTTATAAAACAAAAAATATCTATCAACAAGAAGAAAGATTTAGTGTATAATGTTGTAGAATAGAGGAGAATAGCATGAAAAATTTATTTTATCGTTTATTAATATATCTAGATAGTGCCAATGAAGCAGATACAAATTATAATATTGCTTGGTATATGGCACATCATATTTCTGAAGTGGCACACATGGGGATTTCTAAACTAGCAAGTGAATGTTTTGTTTCACCAGCAACGATTTCTCGTTTTTGTCGAACATTAGGTTATGAAAACTATGCGCATTTAAAACAAGAATGTGCTTGGTTTAGTTCGACATCAAGAAAGTTTAATAATTTAATCAATGTTCCATTAGATATGATGAAAGATCATCCTGAAGGAAGTACAGCTTATTATACTCAACAAATTTGTGCTTCTTTAAGTCAACTTTCTTCTTATTTAGATTGGAAGGTCATTGATCAAGTCATTCAATTGATTCATGATAGTGATAATGTGGCTTTTTTTGGAACACAGTTTTCCCATTCTGTCGCATTACATTTTCAAACAGATTTATTGATGTTAGAAAAGTTTACCATGGCTTATATGGAACAAACGAATCAACTTCAATGTGCAAAAGAGTTAGATGAAAATAGTGTTGCTATTATTTTAACTGTAAGTGGACATATTTTTAATGGAAATCAAAAGATGATTTCATACATAAAAAAATCAAATGCGAAAGTTGTTGTTATTACTAATGATCAAGATTTTGATTTTGGTTTTGAACCAGATTATGTTATAGGAATAGGAGATCCTAAATATAAAAGAACAGGAAAACATAATCTACTTACAACGATGGAATTAATGGCTTTACGTTATTATTCTATCTATTATCCAGATGTTAAAGATAATATTATTGAATAGAGGGAACTGATATGAAAGAAATAACATGTCAAGAAATTACAGAAACATTAAAAACAATGTGTATAGAAGCAGCAACAGATCTACCTAAAGATGTTTATCAACAACTTCATCAAAAACATGATGAAGAAGATAGTTTACTTGCTAAGAAAACATTACAAGTTCTTATTGATAATGCTAATCTTGCAAGAGAAAAACAAATGCCAATTTGTCAAGATACAGGAATGGCTTTTGTTTACGTGACAATGGGACAAGAAGTTCATATTACGGGTGGTAGTTTAAAAGAAGCAATTCAAGAAGGAATACGTCAAGGATATACAGAAGGATATTTAAGAAAATCGGTTGTCAAAGATCCATTATTTGAACGTACAAATACCAAAGATAATACACCTGCCATCATCTATTATGATATTGTAGAGGGTGATACCTTTCATATTACTTTAGCACCTAAAGGATTTGGTTCAGAAAATATGAGTCAAATTAAGATGTTAAAACCAAGTGATGGTTTACAAGGAGTCAAAGACTTTGTCATGAAAGTTGTCAATGATGCAGGACCAAATGCTTGCCCACCAATGGTCATTGGTGTTGGTATTGGAGGTTCTTTTGATAAAGTAACCATTCTTGCTAAAAAAGCAATGATTCGTGAGATTGGTAGTCATCATCCAGATCAAAGATATGCTTCTTTAGAAGATGAGCTTTTAAAGATGATCAATGAAACAGGAATAGGACCTGCGGGTTATGGCGGAAAGACAACAGCCTTATCTTTAAATATTGAAACATTTCCAACACATATTGCGGGAATGCCGGTTGCTGTAAGTATTTGTTGTCATGTATCACGTCATAAGGAGGCTTCGTTATGATTTATTTAGAAACACCGTTAACAGTTGATAAAATTAAACAACTTCATGCAGGAGATGAAGTGTATTTAAGTGGAACGATTTATACAGGTAGAGACGCTGCCCATAAAAGATTAATTCAATTATTGGATGAAGGAAAAGAACTTCCTTTTGATATTCAAAATCAAACCATCTTCTATGTTGGACCAACTCCTTCCAAACCAGGACAAGTTTTTGGTAGTGGAGGACCAACAACTTCAGGAAGAATGGATGCTTATTCACCAAGATTGATTGGACTTGGTTTACATGCGATGATTGGTAAAGGATATCGTAATGAAGCTGTCAAAAAAGCTATTGTTGATCATTGTGGTGTTTATTTTGGCGCAATTGGTGGCGCTGGAGCGATGATGTCATCTTGTATTGAAGAGTGCGAAATTATTGCCTTCGATGACTTAGGACCTGAAGCAATTCGTAAGCTCAAAGTTAAAAATATGCCACTTGTTGTCGTGATAGATCATTTAGGAAATGATCTTTATGAAATTGGTAGAAAAAACTATTTAAAAAATGATTGTCAATAGATAGGTTATTTTCTATAATAGCTATCGTTGATAGAGGTGAGAAAATGGGATTATTTAGAAAGAAAAAAATGGACTATGGATATTATAGTTCTTATAGTTCAAAAAGAAGAAGATTAAGAGTTGATCGTACAGCCCTTGCGGTAATTGCAGGAATTCTGCTTGTTGTTGGAATTGTTGTTTATTTTAATTTTAATCGTATTCAATTTTTAGTAAAAGGTTACTCTTGGTCAACTACAAGTGAACTTGTACGTTCATTCGATAATGATGAAGAAAAAGAATTGTTATCTCATGGTAAAATGACACATATTTTAAAATGGATCGATAATTCAAATAAAGTAACTCTTTATGATGAATACGAACGTTTTTATGCATTACATAAAGAATTAGCTTATGATGATCTTGTAGAAGTGGCAGATTATATTTTTGAAAACCAAGTACCTACATTACATCAATTAGGTTATAAAGATTCTACTATTTGGAAAATGTTGGAAGATGGTGCTGGAAAAAGTGATCTTCAATATCTTGTAGATAACAAACTTTCAAATAGTCAAACAGCTCCTTTTAGAAAAGTAAAAGGATATAATTTAAAGAAAATCAATGATTATATTGAAAAATATAAAGAAGTAAAAGATTACAATTACGCAGTCAATATTGTTAATTACCCATTCATTGTATCAAGTAATGGAGATACAAAAGAAAAATATAACATTACAAATCCAGATGACTTATTAACACTTGTTAAAAAAGGATTCTATTTAAATGATTATGAACCAAAAGATTTAGTCAATGTAGATAGTGAGTATGTGGCTCCAACATGTGATCATCCACAACTTCGTAAAGTGGCTGCTAATGCTTTAATTAAAATGATTAAAGATGCTGAAAAAGAAGATATGCACTTATTATTAAACAGTGGGTATCGTTCTTATGAAGAACAAACAAAAATCTATGATGAAACACAACAAAAATACGGTGAAGTTTACGCTAAAGAATACGTTGCTACACCAGGAGCAAGTGAACACCAAACAGGACTTGGAATTGATATGACTTCACAAAGTGTTGTTGATAAACAAAGACTTGTTTTTGGAGATACGGTTGAATATAAATGGGTCGTTAAAAACTGTGCAAAATATGGTTTCATCATTCGTTTTACTGAAGGAACAGATGGTATTACTGGTATTTCTCATGAACCTTGGCATTTACGTTATGTTGGTAAAGATGTGGCTAAAGAAATTATGAACAAAAACTGGACATTAGAAGAATATTGTCTTTATAAAAATACGATTCCAAAATATAAGAAAGATTAAAATCTAGAGTTTTCTCTAGATTTTTAAATAGATAGATATGAAAACATTAATTACAACACTCAATTCAAAATTTATCCATAAATCATTATCACTTCGTTTACTTTATGTTGCTTGTAAAGAAAGACATGATATTGATTTTAAAGAATATACCATTAAAGATGATTTAAATCATATTGTTGATGATTTAATTCAACAAAACTTAGATGTCCTTTGTCTAAGTGTTTATATTTGGAATGTAGATCTTATTCAAGAACTATGTCATCTTTTAAAACAAAAACAACCAAATTTAATCATTGTTATTGGTGGACCAGAAGTCATGTATGACATCGATCACTTCTTAGATACCTTTGAAATTGATTATATTATGGCGGGTGAAGGAGAAATTGCTTTAGATAAACTACTTACCTGTTTAGAAAACAAAGAAGAGGTTTGTCTTCAAGGAGTATCTACAAAAGAAAAAAGAGATGACCGTCTCATTCCACCGGTGGATTTAAGTTATTTAGAAACATTGGATTCTCCCTATTTATTAGAAAGAGATAAAAAGGATATGAAGAATCGTATCTTGTATTTTGAAACAAGTCGAGGTTGTCCTTATCAATGTCAATATTGTTTATCTTCTTTAGAAAAAGGATTACGTTTCTTTTCAATGGGTTATTTAAAACAACAATTAGGTTTACTTTTAGAAACTGATGTAAAAGTAATTAAATTACTTGATCGTTCATTTAACGCTAAAACAGAACATGCATTAGAAATCCTTGATTTTGTTTTTAAACATGCACGTCCAGGGGTTCAACTACAATTTGAAATCAACGGAGATGTTTTGGATCAAAGAATTATTGACTTTATTAATGAAGAAGCACCAGATGGTTTACTTCGTTTTGAAATTGGCATTCAATCAACTTATGAACCCACTAATAAGGTAGTACGACGTTATCAAAATTTTGAACGTTTATGTGACGTCATCAAACAGCTCCAACAAAATCATAAGATTGATTTTCATTTAGATCTTATTGCAGGACTTCCTTTAGAAAATCTTCAACGTTTTTCTAAATCCTTTGATGATGTCTTTAGACTTTATCCAAAAGAATTACAACTTGGTTTTTTAAAACTTTTAAGAGGGACAAGTTTAAGAAACGAAGCTAATAAATATGGTTATGTGTATCAACAAGAAGCACCTTATGAACTTATTGAAAGTTATGATTTATCAAAAGAAGATATTGAAAAGATTCATTTAGCAGAAGATATGTTACAAAAATATTGGAATTCAGGAAGAATGCCCATAACAATGAATAAGGTATTAAGAGCTTGTGCTTCACCGTTTTATTTCTTTTTGGATCTTGGTGAATTTTATCAAGCAAATGATTTTAAATTCTTTGGTTTCCAATTAGATGAATTATTCCAATATCTTAATCTTTATTTAAAAGGAAGATATGAAGATGAACTTATTGAAGATTATTTAAGATTATCAAAGGTAAAACCTAAAAAATGGTGGAAACCAAGAATAGAAAATGAAAAAGAAACTAAACATCTATTAATAGATACCTATCATTTAAATAAAGAAGATGTCTTTAGATATGGAATTGTCGAAAAATTAAAAAAAGAATATATTCTTGTTCTTTATAAGAATTATCAAGTAACCGTTGAAAAATATCATATCTAATGAAATAGCTTAAAATATTCGTTATACTAATAGTGGGAGTGATACTATGATTAAAAATGTAAGAAAAAGAGATGGAAGACTTGTTGAATTTGAAGTAGATAAAATTGCAGGGGCGCTCTATAAAGCTTTTGGGGCATGTTATGATAAAGTAGATTTAAAAAAGGTATATGCCATTGCTCATGATGTCGAAAAACGTTTAGAAGATAATGAAAGTACTTTTCCTACGGTAGAACTTGTACAAGATACGGTAGAAGAAATTCTTATTGAAGAAGGGTATGTACGAGTGGCGAAAGCATATATTCTTTATCGTGATAAAAGAAGTCGTTCACGTGATATGAAATCTATTTTATTAGAAAGTATTGAAAATCAATCAAGTGATGATATTAATTTGTTTGAAATATTTGAAGACTTGATGAATGATGCTATGGATAAAGCGCGTAAAGAGGATCTTAAAAAGATAGTGGCTCTTTTAAAAGAACTCAATATTGATGAAAAGACAATTATAGAAAAAGTCACAACAATTTTTTCTATAACAGCAGATAGTTTAGAAAAAATATGCAAATAAAAAAAGAACGAAAGTTCTTTTTTTTATTGCCATACTTCTTCTGCAATTTCTTTAACAAGTTTGATCTTATTCCATTGTTCCTCTTTGGTAAGTAAGTTTCCTTCTTCAGTAGAAGCAAAACCACATTGAGGAGATAAAGCAAGTTGATTTAATGGCACGTATTTTTCAGCTTCATGAATACGTTTAATAATTTCTTCTTTATTTTCAAGTTTTGCATCTTTAGAAGTTACAAGACCTAAAATAACTTTTTGATTTTGGATATAACGAAGTGGTTCAAAACCACCAGCACGTTCACTATCGTATTCTAAGAAGAATCCATCTACTTTACAGTTACCAAATAATGTTTTAGCAACAGGTTCATATCCTCCTGAAGTAAACCATGTTGATCTAAAGTTACCACGGCAAATGTGCATTGTAATAACCATATCATTTGGTTTTGCTTCTAAAGCAAGATTAATCATATCAACATATTTTTTAGCAAGTTCATCTACATCAATTCCTCTTGCTTTGTAAGCTTCTCTTTTTTCTTTTGAACAAAACTCTCCCCATGAAGTATCATCTAATTGAAGATAACGACATCCAGCATTATAAAAAGCTTTGATTGCTTTTTGATAAGCATAGGCGATATCTTTTAATAAAACATCGTTATCTTGATATCTTTCAATAGGTTGATAGTTTTCTTCTCTAATACAACAAATTAAATGAAGCATTGAAGGAGAAGGGATACATTGTTTAACTTCTGTTTCTCCAGATACTCTTTGCATGAATTTAAAATGTTTTAAAAATGGATGATTTTTGGGAAAATCAATTTTATCTACAATTTCTAAAGTTTGACTTTTTGGTTGATGTCCTTTAAAGGCAATTGAAAAATGTTCGACGGCTACTTTTTCTACGCCTTTTAAATCCCATAGAAAATCTAAATGCCAAAAAGCTCTTCGAAATTCACCATCAGTAACAGCTTTTAAACCAACAGCTTTTTCTTCATTAACAAGATTTTCAATTGATTTATTTTCAATTTCTTCTAATTGACTTTGATTGATTTTTCCTAAGGAAAAATCTTCTCTTGCTTGTTTAATTTCTTTATCTCTTAAAAAACTTCCTACAATATCATATTTATAAGGTGCACTCATTTTTATTCCTCCTTGAAACTTTATCTAAAGTATAAAAAGGAATGAAATTATTGTAAAATACATATTAGTTTATGTTTAATATAGTTTGAAGCTATATCGAGAATAAAAAAATAACAAGATTTCTCTTGTTATTTAATGAATAAATTATTTAAGTACCAATCTTTTTCTTCTTGTGTTAAATAATCTTTAAGACGATCATAAGTATATTGTTGGTAATCATTAATTGTTTGAATTTCATGATTTGATAAATAATTTAAATCTAAACCTTCAATATCAAATGGAACATAAGTGATCGGTTCAAATTTTAAGAAAGTACCATATTCATTTTCTGTATGTTTAACACATAAAAGTTCATTTTCATGACGAATACCATGACTGCCTTCTTCGTAAACACCTGGTTCATCGGTTGTAATCATACCTGGAACGATGCATGCTTCATGACCATAAAGACTCTTTGGACGAAGTCCATTGGGTCCTTCATGAACATTTAAGAAATGACCAACACCATGCCCTGTGCCACAACGATAATCTAAATCATGGTCATAAATCACACCACGAGCAAGGATGTCTAGGTTTGCTCCTGTTGTAACATCTTGGATAAAATGAGCATTTTGTAATCTGAACATTGCTTTTAAAGCAATTGTGAAGTCTTTTCTTTCTTCTTGCGTCATTTCACCTAAAACAAATGTTCTTGTGATATCTGTTGTTCCTGTAAGATATTGTCCACCACTATCAATTAATAATAAATGAGAAGCATTCACTTTAGAATATTGTTTTTCTGTTGGATGATAATGCATTAAAGCAGCATTTTCACGATAAGCACAGATTGTTGTAAAGGAAATATCTTTGAAATTTGGTTGTTGTTTGCGATATTCTAAAAGTTTATTCGAAATAGAAAGTTCATCCATTTCCATCTTTCCTATATTTGTTTTTAACCAATACATAAATTTAGTAACGGCAATACCATCATGTAAATGAGCATCTTTTGTCGCGTTGATTTCTGTTTCGTTTTTAATTGATTTAAGTAATTGACTTGGATTTGTTTGATCGATGACATCATCTATATTAATAGAATTAACTAATGTATAGTTTACTGATTTTGTATCTAAGAGAACTTTACCATTGATATTTTTAATATCTTCATAAATATCAAAATAATCTTTAACTTCAATTTGGTCTTTTAATAATTCATCAATGAGTTCTTGACTTACAGCTGCTTTTCTTAAATAAAGGTTTGCTTTTTCTTTTTCAATTAAAGCATAAGCTAAAGCAACAGGATTGCATAAAACATCATTACCGCGAATATTAAAGATCCAAGCAATATCATCTAAAGTTGTCACTAAATGATATTTCGCATCTTTCATTTCTTCTCTAATGATTTCTAATTTTTCTTTTCTAGAAACACCACAATATTTTGTATCATATAAATAAACTTCTTCATGGGAAAGTTCAGGACGCTCTTGCCAAATAAGATCTACAAGATCTTCATTGGCTTGAATGGTATTTGTGAAAAGACATTGATTATAAGGCATCACACGCCCATCAAAACCAATGGTTGCTTCTGGATATTTTTCAATATATTCTTTAATAGTAGGAACACCTGGTGTACGCATTTTCATTAATTGAATACAACTACCGGCAAGTTCTTTTTCTGCTTGAATAAAATAACGACCGTCTGTCCATAAATAAGCTTCATCTTGTCTTACGATAAGAGTTCCAGCTGAACCGCTAAATCCAGACATATAATGACGAGCTTCAAAGTAACTTCCTACGTATTCACTTTGATGAAAATCACTGGTTGGAATGATATAAAGATCGATTCCTCTTTCTTTCATAAGTTGTCTTAATTTTGTAATTCTTTGATTTATCATAATGACCTCCTAAGTTC
>OGZE01001045.1_pt1 | contig 18002 bp, 16 predicted proteins | sample 1576731 | NCBI WGS metagenome assembly OGZE01 (sample SAMEA3541503, study PRJEB24748) | human gut metagenome | biome: human gut; feature: human-associated habitat; material: faeces | place: China | collected 2012 | reverse complement strand
TGAGAGTTCCAAGTGTCAGATACTCAAGCTCCTCAAAGGATTTTCCTTCTGCCTCAAGTCGGTTATACTCTCTTGTCATCTGGTTTCTCAGGCAGCGGACCGGATGTCCGTGGGTTCTTCCTGTTACCGCGGAATCGATGTCCTTTGCCTTGATGATTCTCTGCTTATAATTTTCATGAACGATAGATTCCTTTGCGACAACAAATCTTGTTCCCATCTGGACTGCCTCAGCGCCCAGCATGAAAGCCGCCGCAATTCCTCTTCCATCACCGATGCCGCCTGCCGCGATGACCGGGATGGATACCGCATCAACGACCTGCGGAACGAGAGTCATGGTGGTCGCCTCACCGATATGTCCGCCGGATTCGGTTCCCTCTGCAACGACAGCATCAGCGCCGCCGCGCTCCATAAGCTTCGCAAGAGCCACAGAAGCAACGACCGGGATCACGATGATTCCTGCTTCCTTCCACATCTTCATGTACTTTGCAGGATTTCCGGCTCCTGTCGTAACGACCTTCACGCCCTCTTCAACAACCACCTTCGCCACATCATCCGCATACGGGCTCATTAGCATCACATTGACGCCGAACGGCTTCTTTGTCAGTGCTTTCGCCTTACGGATCTCTTCACGGACAACCTCTCCCGGTGCATTTGCGCCGCCGATGAGGCCAAGACCTCCTGCCTCGGAAACAGCGGCAGCAAGATGATGCTCAGCGACCCAGGCCATACCGCCCTGAATAATCGGATATTCGATTTCTAATAATCTGGTTACTTCTGTCTGCATAGTTCAACCTCACTTACTTATTTGTACTTTGTGCCACTTGTTTTATTTATGTGCTTCGATATATTTCACAACATCTCCAACTGTTACGATCTGTTCCAGATCTTCTGTCGGGATTTCAATTTCAAATTCCTCTTCCAGTCCCATGACCATCTCAAAAAGGTCAAGAGAATCCGCTCCCAGATCTTCTTTGAAAGAAGAGTTCTCTGTAATTTTGCTTTCTTCCACTCCAAGGTTTTCTGCTACTAACGCTTTAATTTTCTCTAACATATGTCTGTTCTCCTTCATCTTCATTATTTTTCTGTTCTTATAAATACTGCTGGGAGATTCTCTAAGCAGTCTTCCCCGTGATGTCATGTTCTCCCGGCATTTTATATAAAGGTGGAATTTTCCAGCCCTTTATATCTCTGTGATATTTCAACCTTATACGGTCGCCTGCCGAAACTGCACTGAATGATTATTCCAAATGCTGTGACCACTGAATGATTGTCGCACCCCATGTCAGTCCTGCGCCAAAGCCGGCAAGTACAATTTTACTGCCACTCTTTAATTTCCCTTTACGGTTACATTCGTCCAGCAAAATCGGGATACTGGCAGAAGATGTATTGCCATACTCCTTAAGATTCATTGGAAATTTTTCTATCGGTTCATCCAGTCTCCTGGCAACCGCTTCAATGATTCTTCGATTTGCCTGGTGCAAAATATAGCATGCGATGTTTTCTTTCTTTAATTTGTTCTTTTCGAGCGTCTCCGTTATGACTTCCGGCACTTTTTTTACAGCAAATTTAAATACTGCCTGTCCGTCCATCTGCATGAAATGCTCTTCATCAAATACTGTTTCCTTATCGATCTTTTTTGTAAGACCATTTGCATCATGTCTGCTCTTTAGCGTAAGTGCTTTTCCGCTTTTCCCATCGGAATGTGTCACCGGAAAATACATTCTGTCTGTCGTTATTTCCTCATTCTGTGCGTCATACGCCTGTACAACCGCCGCTCCCGCTCCGTCTCCGAATAAAATGCATGTCCCGCGGTCTTCCCAATTTGTCAGATTCGACAGGCTCTCACTTCCAATAACCAGTACTGTCCGGTACATTCCTGCCGCAATATAAGCTGCTGCCGTATTATATGCCAGTACAAATCCGGTACATGCTGCGCTTAAATCAAAACAAGTTGCATTTAACGCACCTATTTCTTTCTGCACTTCACATGCCGCACACGGAAGTATTACATTTGAAGAAATTGTTGATACAAGGATCAGATCTACTTCTTCCGGTCTGACATTTGCATTTTCCAGTGCACGCTTTCCTGCCTCTGCTGCCATTGATACGGTTGTCTCATTCGTGATAATGTGCCGCCTTGCCACGCCGGTGCGTTCCTGAATCCATTCATCACTGGTTTCTACTAATTTTGCAATGTCGTTATTATCCATACAATATGACGGGATATAAGAACCCGTTCCTGTTATTCTTCCAATCATGTTCATTCCTCTGTATATTTCCGCCGGAAGACAGATCGTGACATCGCATTTTATCTCCGACGAATTATTTTGACTTTCAAAGTATATATTCTTTTCCTTTGTTTGTCAAGTATTTTGATAGTCAAATTATATTATCCTAAAAAATTACCCCACTGCCGGTCAGGAGATATTTCCAAAACCGGCGGTGGGGTTAAACTGTATGTGCATCAACCAATTAAGGTCTCTGTCCCATTCCACCTTCCAATGTAATTGTCTCACCATTCATATATTTAAAATCCGGAGAAGCAAGCTGTACGCATGCACGTCCGATCTCTTTCTCAACGTCTCCGTAGTGTCCTGCCGGCGGCATCTTAACATTTGCCTTAAATGCGTCAGGATATGCTTTCTGGAAGTTCTCTAACTGTGCTGTCCATGCAAGCGGGCAAACAATATTGACATTGATTCCATCTGCTCCCCATTCTGTTGCTGCAACTCTTGTAAGTCCACGGATACCTTCTTTTGCAGCCGCATATGCACACTGTCCATAGTTGCCAAACAATCCTGCTCCGGAAGCGAAGTTGATTACTGAACCTTTAGTCTCTTTCAGGTAAGGATAGCATGCTTTCATATAATAGAATACTGCATAAAGTCCGGAATATACTGCAAGGTCAAACTGCTCTGTTGTGTGATCTGCAAGTGTTACGCCCGAAGCAGATGCCTGTGCATTGTTGATCAGTACATCAATTCTTCCAAACTTGTCAACTGCCTGTTTTACTACATTCTGAACTGCCGCCTGATTGTCCGCTCCGGCGTTCACATCTGCCTGTACCGGCAGCACTTCAATTCCGTATAATCTCTCTAATTCTTCTTTTGCATCTTCCAGTTTCTTTACATTTCTTCCGGTAATAACAAGATTAGCGCCCTCTTTTGCATAAGCAGTTGCAATACCATATCCGATCGATCCGCAACTTCCATCACTTAATACAGCGCGTCCTCCTCCTGTAATGATTGCTGTTTTTCCTGTTAAAAATCCCATAGTTTTAACTCCTTTCTGTGCGTTATGTCTTTTCTGATCCATACCTTCTATCACGGCACCTGCAAGTTATCTCTCCTGCACTGTGGAGTGGTCTTCTTCTCGTCCTTTCGAGTTCCCCTTAAGCAGCTTCATATCCTGGCTGCACACTTCCCGAAATGGGCAACTGCGCTTCCCCAGCGCGAAAGGTATAAGAGTATAATAGCAAATCGCTTCTGCGAATTCAATATACAATTTCGTTTATTTTCAGTCATATTTGTTAATTTTTTGCTAATCTTTCTTATTGTTAGAAAATTACCATTTGAATACTTATTTATTCCATCCCCACCTGAATATCTTCTTTATTTTTCTTTTCATTTGTCCCCCGGCTTGTTACAATAAGGTATGATGTCAGGGTCAAAAGTCTGAAAACACGATATGCTTACACAAGAGCGGTTTTATGGCTTTATGACCCACCTCGATATGAGCATAAAAAGAAAGTGTTAGCTTCACGATATGCGAATATGGGGTAGAATTTAAGAAAAGATGAGGTAACAAAATGAAATTAATGATTGCATCCGATATTCACGGTTCAGCTTATTACTGCAAAAAAATGCTGGAAGCATATAAAAAAGAAGAAGCGGACCGTCTGCTTCTTCTTGGCGATATTTTATATCATGGGCCACGTAACGATCTTCCGAAAGATTATAACCCAAAGGAATGTATCGCTATGTTGAATCCAATGAAAGAACATCTGCTCTGTGTCCGTGGGAACTGCGATACAGAGGTTGACCAGATGGTTCTGGAATTCCCAATCCTTGCCGACTATTGTTTCCTGGAACTGGATGGACATACGATTTTCGCCACCCATGGTCATCATCACAATCCGAAGAATCCACCGATGTTAAAAAAAGGTGACATTCTCTTAAACGGACACACACACATTCCGGCACACCAGGATAATGGAACTTTCATTTACATGAATCCGGGATCTGTCTCTATTCCAAAGGAAAATTCTGCACATGGGTATATGATCTATGACGGTGAATTCCACTGGAAAAAACTTGATGGGGCAGAGATTCCTATGCCACTCCAAAAGGTTTAATAATAATTTTAAAAAAATAGACCGCGTCCAACCTCATTGTCTGGCACGATCTATTTTTTTCTTAATTTTTCTGTTCTTTCTTAAACACTCTTCTATATAAATTACGCATTCCACTGACTAACAGTGTCAGATAACGAAGTACCGGTTCTGTTGCAATGGAAAAAATCACAAACAACATAATGCATTTTTCTGACATTCCTGTGATTGCAAACAGCTTCGGCAGGAAGATACTGCAAAGAATGAGACCTGTCATGGACCCAATCCACACAATTCCGCGCAGAAGATTCAAAGGCTGACAGATCCGGTACAATATCATAAATCCAACAACCGCAAGCAGCATAGTTGCTGCTGTCGAAATAGCCGTTGCTCCAACTCCGAATTCCTGCCCAAACACAACCAGTCCCCCAACTGCAAGTACATCCGTAAGCCCCGCCGGAAGTGCTTTTAATACAACATTTGTAAGGAAATGTCCTTTAATAATATCTTTATTCGGCTGGAACGCAAGGAAAAATCCCGGTATTCCGATCGTAAACATACTGATCAGCGAAACCTGTGATGGTTCCAGCGGATAAGAAACCATAAATACAACCGAGAACAATGACAACAGGAAGGAGAATATGTTCTTTACAAGGAACAGACTCGCTGATCTCTGGATATTATTTACTACACGTCTTCCTTCCAATACAACTGATGGCATACAGGCAAAATTGGATTCCAGAAGCACAACCTGTGATGCCTGTACCGCCGCGTCACTTCCGGATGCCATTGCAACGCTACAATCCGCATCCTTTAATGCCAGTACATCATTTACTCCGTCTCCCGTCATTGCTACGGTTCTTCCCTGGGCTTTCAAAGCCTGTACAAACTGACGCTTCTGCGCCGGTGTAACACGTCCAAACACAGTATATTCCGCAATCGCTTCCGCTGTCTCTTCTTCTGTCCGAAGCGTAGACGCATCAATATAACGATCTGCATTTTTAATTCCCGCTTCTTTTGCGACCTCAGAAACCGTCAATGGATTATCACCGGAAATAACTTTCACATCTACTCCCTGTTCTGCAAAATAGGCAAATGTTTCCGGTGCCTCCTGACGGATTGGATTTGCCAGAAGAATATAGCCGTAAGGAATCACCTTATCTCTCAGACGTTCTCCGTCCAGTTCTCCTTCGTATTTACCAAACAATAGCACACGATATCCTTTGCCGGCATATTTCTGGACCTCATCCCTGCACTGGTCATAATCTTTCCGAAGCACCAGTTCCGGTGCGCCAAGTACATAATTATTCTCTGTGCCATCCTTTTCCTTCAAACACACTGCACTGTATTTCACTGCGGATGTAAAAGGAAATACCTTCACCACGTTTCGTCCGTTTCTATCCTGGAAATACTCTTTCAGTGCCGCCATTGTTGCATTATCATTGCTCATAGCTTTTGCAAAATCTCCAATTAACGCACGGAGCTCCTTTTCATCTGGTTTTCCTGCTGACTTTTTCTCACCGATTTCTTTTTCTTCGGTTTCTTCTTTTTCTTCATTATCTTTTTCATCTGCAGTAACTGCTACCAGTTGCTTCACACACATAGATGGTTCGGTAATCGTTCCTGTCTTATCGACGCACAATACATCTACACGCGCAAGCGTCTCGATACTCTTCATGTCATGCAGCAATACTTTTTTGCTGGCAAGTCTCATGGAACTTACTGCCAGCGCAACACTTGCAAGCAAGTATAAACCTTCCGGGATCATACCGATCACAGCTGCTACCATAGATGTAATACTTGATCGGAACGGATCATGGTTCATAAAGAAGCTCTGCACAAATAAAACAATTCCAATCGGGATCAACGCAATTCCGACAAATTTGACCAGTTTGTCAAGAGAACGGATCATCTCCGACTGTTCACCCTGTTGCATCTGCTTTGCTTCCAGAGTCAGTTTTGAAATATACGAATCAGCACCAACTGCATTCAGTCTTGCATGACACTGACCTGCCACAACAAAGCTTCCCGACATCAGCGAGTCGCCTTTTTGCTTCGTAATCTCATCCGATTCTCCGGTAAGCAGCGACTCATTGACCTGCACCTCGCCTGCCACAACAATCGCATCTGCCGGTATCTGATTTCCCGCTTTAAAAATTACAATATCATCCAGAACAAGCTCCTGTGCATCTACTCTGGATATCTTACCGTCTCTTACCACACTGGCATGCGGTGCATTTAACATATTCAGATTATCCAGTACTCTTTTTGCGCGGACTTCCTGTATGATACCGATCAATGTATTAAAAATAATAACCGGAAGAAATGTCAAATCCCTGAACGCTCCGACAAGGCAAAGTAAAATTGCCAGTACGAGAAAAATCAGGTTAAAATAAGTAAATACATTCTCATGTATTATTTCTCCTGTTGTCTTTGACGGCGGATCTACCGCTATATTCGACCAGCCATCTGCTCTGTGCTTAGCCACCTGTGCCGCTGAAAGCCCGATCTCATAATCCGGCTCGTAACGGTCTGTAGTTCTCTTTCTAACACCTGTTTTTGTAAATGTTTCTGTTATTCCTTCATCAAAAGGTTCGTCCTTATAGCCTTTATTTTTATAGTAATTCTGTCTTTCTTTTTTATATTTCCAACCGGCGGGCTTTTTTCTTTTCATTTAGTCCCTGCCTCCTTTTATTTTATGTTAGGATTAAAAAATGCCATACGAATTATTCCGTACTGTATACTCCTACAATTCTCCCCAATCTTCTATATCATCTTAGCACATTTTTCCATCTGCAAATCTAAAGATTCTGTAAATAGTTTCTTAGTTTTATCATAACATACTTTAAAATATTATCACAAAATATCTTTTGACTATCTGTCTATTCTTCGTTATAATCGTAAAAGCAAATAAGAAAAGGAGACAGAACATCTATGAATTTCAATCAGATTACCATGTTATCAAAAATGAAAAATGCCATGGAAACATTTCGCCGGAATCATCCAAAATTCCCATTGTTTTTGAATGCCGTATCACAGAATGCTCTTGTAGAAGGAACTATTATTGAAATAAATGTAACTACGCCAGAAGGAAAAAATTACTGTACTAACGTAAAATTAAAAAGCAGCGATCTTGAATTAATGGAAACCTTGAAAAATATGAACTCTTAAGACCTGTTGTTTCTGTCGGGCAATGCTAAAGCGAGCTACAAAGCCTGCCACTGACAGTTTTTTCCGGATATTAGGGCAATACAAAAGCAGCACCGCAATATCTTTCTGAGGAATTCCCTCATTTTCAGATATTACCGTGCTGTTTTTTATTACTACCTTTATAGTCTGACTTTTAGCTATATATGAAGAATCTGTCACTGACATTCTTCAAAAACGACATGATACTTCAGACTCCCACTTTTTTACAGATATCTGCCAGACAGCATCTGTCACAGTGTGGCGTTGTCCGTGCTGTACAGACTTCTCTTCCGTGATATACAAGACGATGGCAGAGCTCACTTCCTTCTTCCGGAGGGATGATCTTCCATAGTTCCATCTCTACTTTCTTCGGATCTTTGATTCCATCTGCCAGTCCGATCCGGTTAGACAGCCGGATACAGTGTGTATCTGTAACGATCGCAGGTTTTCCAAACACATCTCCCATAATCAGGTTTGCGCTTTTACGCCCAACACCTGGAAGTTTCAGAAGCGCTTGAAAATCATCCGGTACATTTCCGTCGTATTGTTCATCCAGAATCTTCATGCAGGCGCTGATATCTCTTGCCTTACTTTTGCCAAGTCCGCATGGTCTGACAATTTCTTCAATCTCTTCCGGTGAAGCCTGTGCCAGCGCTTTCACCGTCGGATACTTATCATACAATGTTTCAACGACTACATTCACTCTGGCATCTGTACACTGTGCGGCAAGTCTCACACTTACCAGTAGCTTCCATGCCTGATCATAGTCCAATGTGCAGTCCGCATCCGGATATCTCTTTTTCAAACGTTCTATTACTTCAAGTGCTCTTTGTTTTTTTGTCATTCTGTCTGCTCCTTCTTGCTGCCATCACTAATCATCTGTAATCTTGGAATGATGTATTACATACCCAGTTTTTCTGCAACATCCTGTCCTGCCGGTGTGCCTGCGACACCACCGATACCCGTCTCACGAAGAGTGACATCCATCTTATCTCCAACATCTTTCATTGCATCAATCACCTGATCGATCGGGATCTTACTTGTAATTCCAGCCAGCGCCATATCTGCAGCTGCCAGCGCATTCACTGCACCTCCGACATTTCTCTTCACACATGGGACTTCTACCAGTCCCGCTACCGGATCGCATACCAGTCCCATCAGATTCTTAAGCGCCATTGCACATGCATTGGCGATCACTTCACTGTTGCCACCACGTACATGACAGATTGCACCTGCTGCCATCCCGGAGCCGGAACCGATCTCAGCCTGACATCCACCTGATGCACCTGCAAGATATGCTCTGTTGGCTATGATCTGTCCCAGACCTGCTGCTACATATAATGCTTCTATCATCGTTTCCTCCGGCACCTGATACTCTCTGTAATAAGTAACAAGAACTGCCGGAAGTACACCACATGCTCCAGCAGTCGGTGCTGCTACTATTCTCTTCATGCATGCATTATTACAGCCCATTTTCAATGCATTTGCCATAACTTTTGCCATAAAATCGCCACATAACGGTTTCTCATTCTCTCTGTAGGCATCCATCTGACCGCCGTCTTTTCCGACCATTCCACTTTGTGAAACCAGATTCTCTTCATAGGCATCCAGGTTTTCCAGCATAGACTGCCACATACCTGTCATCTGTTTCCAGGAGTTCTCCAGTGTAACTCCTCTTTCATTTGCATCTTCTATCTGTACAGCCTTCCAGAATGGAATGCCATCTTTTTTGCAGCGTAGCTGCGCTTCTTCCATTGATTGATATGACATACGCTTCTATCTCCTTTTACTATTCTTACTCTACTCCGTTCGGATCCAGGAATTTTACCCGGATAATTCCCGGCTTACTCTCCAGATCTTCGATTGCTTCCTTCGGAATCACCTGATCTGTCTCAACAACCATTACCGCACAGCCGCCACGTTTATCGCGAAATACCTGCATTGTCGCAATATTAATTTCCGCTTTGGAAAGTGCTGCTGATACATCCATGATCCGTCCAGGTTCATCTATATTTCGAATAATCAAAGTGCATGCCTCACCGCTGAAATTCACGTCTATTCCATCCAGCTTGCAGACTTTGATACGACCACCACCGATGGAATGTGCCTGCATCTTCATCGTCGGAACACCTTCTGCTTCCATCACAATCTGTGCTGTATTCGGGTGTGCACCTTTAATGTCCTTGTTCTCAATTGTAAATTCCATGCCTTCTTCTTTTGCTACATCAAAACTTACCGGAATCCGCATATCGTCTGGCAGCATCCCCAATAATCCTGCGATCAGTGCTTTGTCCGTTCCGTGTCCTTTCCCCGTTGCAGCAAATGAGCCATGCAGATATACTGTAGCTTTCTCTGGCTGTCTCCCGAACAATTGTCTTGCAATAAGACCGATGCGCGCTGCACCTGCTGTGTGGGAGCTTGATGGACCGATCATAACCGGTCCTAAAATGTCAAAGATGTTTCCCATTTTTTTACCCTCTCTTTTCTATTTTTTGACACATATCTACTTCTTATTATACGTTTTCTCACCTCTCTTTACAATCTTTTTCTGTACGCCGTTCTACTTATTTTTTTCTCTTTTTTGTTATAAAAATCACATAATTTTCACCGCACTTTCCACTCCTGTATTCATCTATTTTGACACTGCAAACTTGTAAACAAAGTCATGATATGCTAACATTGAAGTCAGTCTGAAAAAGGGAGTGTATGACCTATGAACAAGAAAGAAGTACTGGAAATCCGCAAGCAGTTCACGCCGGAAAACTGTGCAATTACACGTATTTGCGGCTGCTATGTGGATCACGAGAAAGAAAAAAAGACAGAACTGAAAAAGGCTTTTCTTTCCATGTCGGAAGAAGAAGCCTTCAAATATTTTGATATTTTCAAACATACGTTATCCGGAACACTTGGGAAAAATCTGATGAACATGGAATTTCCGACAGAGCAGGAGATGCCGGGTGGAACGCAGGAATTTCTCTTAAAGCTCCGTGACAGCAAGCTTACCGATGATCTTCTGGTTGAGGAATTTTACGATAAAGTCATTGAAAATTATATTTACCCGGAAAATTATTACATCATACTGATCCATGCGGTCTATGATGTGCCGGGCAAATCTTCAGACGGTCTGGAGATGTTCGATGCTTCCGATACTGTATATGAACATATCATGTGCAGTATCTGTCCGGTAAATCTTACCAAAGCGGGACTTACATACAATGCAGAGACGAACAATATTGAGGACCGTATCCGCGACTGGTTTGTGGAATTACCTGTCAAAGGTTTCCTCTTCCCGGCATTCAATGACCGTGCAAGTGATCTTCACGGAGTTCTGTATTACTCCAAGAAACCAGAAGAGCTGCAGCCGGACTTCATTGAAAATGTTCTCGGAAGCCAGATCCCACTTACCGCAAAAGATCAGAAAGCATCTTTCCAAACGATCATCAGTGACACACTGGGGGAAGATTGTGATTATGAAGTTGTAAGAAATATTCACGATAATCTGAATGAAATGATCGAAGAAGCCAAAGAAACACCGGAACCGCTAGAACTCGGCAAACCGGAAATGAAGAATCTTCTTGCCAGAAGCGGCGCTTCCCAAGAACATCTCGAAACTTTCGATGAGGAGTTTGAGGAAGTGGTCGGCGAAAAACAGACATTACTTGCCGCCAATATTGCAAGCACAAAGACTTTCCAGATTGAAACTCCGGATATTGTTCTGAAAGTAAACCCGGAGCGGTCTGATCTCGTTGAAACCCGAGAAATTGACGGACGGAAATGTCTCGTTATTCCGATTGATGAACATCTGGAAGTCAATGGAATTGAAGTCCATTAAGCATGGGATAAAAAGTATGGACTTTCGTTTTGCAATTGAGTGCAAATAAAAATTTGCATATTTTTTCAAAATAATGAAAAAAACATTTGCATTATCTGCCAGAATGTGATATTATACTTTTTGTCAGCGAGCGGAGATGGCGGAATGGCAGACGCGCTAGATTCAGGTTCTAGTGGGAGTTAATCCTGTGAGGGTTCAAGTCCCTTTCTCCGCACTAGCGATAAGAACTCTTGAGTAATCAAGAGTTCTTTTGTTATTGCAACGAAGCAAATGCATCCTATTTGCATGACAGCATTTAACGACCGCTAATCAGAGCAAGATTCTCGAGAGCATATCTTATCTCTGTGTATACGATGAGCCAAGTACAGATTTGTGCTTGCACAAGGATCCGTATTTGGCGAACAAAACAAAAGACTTCACCCTGGGCACGCCCAAAAATGAAGTCTTTTTCGTTCCCTTACTATTTTCCTGCGAAACTTATTTAATAGCATCTCTCCATGTTGCAGGCTCGAACTTGTCCTGGATTGGGATCAGTCTCTGGTCAACATCGATCTGTAATACAGAGTTGAAATTATTTGTTGCCATCATCTGGCATGCAAATCCAACAATAACTACGATCTCTTTGTCAGTGTAATATTTCTTTAACTCTGTAAATGTCTCGTCAGATACTTTTGTAGGGTTCTTAACGATCTGCTCTGCAAGACTCTTCAGAAGTGCTTCTTTCTCAGTTGGTTCAAAGTTAGATGGATCAATTCCGATCTCTGCTAAATCGCTTACGAAGAATAAGGAGCACAGAAGGCATCCGTTTGTTGATGATACAGAATGTGCATAAACAATTGCTGCACGCTGTCCAATAATTTCAACCAGTCTGTTCCATGATGTATACCATCCCATAAATGCGTCATATGTTGCATAATCCTGAAGCAGTGCTTCTTTCATATTTGTTAATTTTCCCTGATTCTTTAACTCAAGATAAGCTTCCAGTTCTTTTCCTGTAGCTTCTTTTTCATTTGTAAATGCTACTCTTGCCATTTCTTAATGCCCTCCATTTTTATAACATATTCTTTCAGTAGGTTTATAGGAACATAATACTACTTTCCACATTTTCCGTCAATCATAATTCACATTTTCTCACTTTTTTGTTTGTTTTTTTGGTGTTTTGACAAATGTATTTCTGTTAAAACGATGTAAATTTACTTTATTACATATAAAAGCACTTGCGCCTCATTATCGAAAAGGCTATAATATTCTACGGGAGATTTTGCAATTTTCGCAATAATTCCAACAATCATTTCTAAAATTATTTTAAAGGCAGGTGAACAGCATGGACGGTTGTGATAGTCACGGGCGAAGTAAGAATATAGAATCGGAAACAAGCAACAGTCGATGCTGTTGTTTTCTATAATTTTTGATTCTATTTTCCATGCCCTGATTTTCATTTCTTAAGACAGCACAAATTCATTTCTTAAGGATATTTAAACAACTGAAAATCACACAGCAACTTGGAGGTAAAAATGGAAAATAAAACACAGAATTACACACCGGAGATTCTAAAAATCATCCGGAGCAACACCTCTCCGGGGATTATGCGAAACAAACTGGAAGACTACCACGAGAATGATCTCGCAGAAGTTTTTCCGGAACTGACCATAAAAGAGCGTGTCAAACTTTGTCGTATTCTCGACCTGGATATGCTTTCTGATATCTTTGAACACACCGATGAAAAAGAAGCAGCAGAATATTTGAATGAAATTGATGTCAAAAAAGCGGCATTAATTTTGTCTGCAATGGAAACAGATGCCGTTGTAGATGTTTTGCAGATGGTTCCAAAAGACAAAAAGAATCTTTTTATCGAACTGATGGATGATGATGCCAGAAAAGACATCGCCGTTATTGCTTCTTTCGACGAGGAAGAAATCGGTAGCAAAATGACAACCAACTGCATCATGATCCGTGAAAATCTCACGGTCAAGCAGGCAATGAGCAGCCTTATTGACCAGGCGGCAAAAAATGATAATATTTCTACTATATTTATGGTGACAGACAAACAGACTTTTTATGGTGCTATGGATCTGAAAGATCTGATCATCGCAAGACAGGATCAGCCGTTGGAAGACTTGATCGTAACGTCTTATCCTTATGTATATGGAAATGAACTGATTGATGATTGTATTGAAAAGTTAAAAGATTATTCCGAGGATTCTATCCCGATTCTTGACAATGAAAACAAACTGCTAGGTGTCATCACATCCCAGAGTATGGTAGACCTGGTTGATGACGAGATGGGTGAAGACTATGCAAAGTTCGCCGGATTGACCGCTGAAGAAGATTTGAAAGAGCCATTGCGCGAGAGTATTAAAAAGCGACTTCCGTGGCTTCTGGTTCTGTTAGGTCTTGGCATGGTTGTTTCTTCTGTTGTCGGATTATTTGAAACAGTTGTAAGCCAGCTTACATTAATTATGTGTTTCCAGTCACTGATTTTGGATATGGCCGGAAATGTCGGTACACAATCGCTTGCTGTTACGATTCGTGTCCTCATGGACGAGTCATTAACCGGAAAACAAAAATTTGAACTTGTATTAAAAGAAATGAAAATTGCATTTTCCAATGGTTTTATCCTTGGTGTTCTGTCCTTTGTATTAATTGGATTGTATATTGCACTTTTCAAAGGAAAGAGTTTCCTGTTCGCCTATGCAGTCTCCGGCTGTATCGGTGCTTCACTGTTATTGGCAATGGTTATTTCCGGCGCCGTTGGCACATGTATTCCTCTCTTCTTCAAGAAAATACATGTCGATCCGGCTGTCGCATCCGGGCCACTTATTACAACCGTCAACGACCTTGTTGCCGTCGTATCCTATTACGGACTTAGTTGGATCCTTTTAATCAACCTGATGCATTTAGCAGGTTAGAAAAGGGGACGGGGATTTTCTAAAAAGGGACAGGTGCAACCGCAAAAGGGGACGGGGATTTTCTAGAAAATCCCCGTCCCCTTTTGCGGTTTTTTACATTTTCATCATGCCAGACATGATACACCCACCAATTGCTCCACATTTTCCCAATTCTATCCACTGGTCCATGTGGAATTTTATTCCACCGATTCCATATACAGAAATATCTACAGCTTCACAGACTTCTCGTAAAAAGAGCAAGCCTCTCGGCGGCAGCCCTTTTTTGCAGTCTGTAGCGTAAATGTGCCCTGCTGTTATGTAGGTTGCACCGAGTTTTTCTGCTTCTATGGCCTCTTCTACAGAATGTACAGAAGTGCCAAGTTTCGCAAATTTTTCTCTCCACCGCCCAGATGCACTTTTCCCAGCCGTCACTTCCCGTAACAATGGCAGTGGCAAATGAAGGCCGTCACACGGCAATTCCATCGCCACTTGATAGAATGTATGCAAAATACATGGAACCTGATACTCTTTGCAGATTGCCAGCACTTTCTCTGCAAGATCTTTATATTCTTTTTCGGTCAGATCTTTTTCCCGCAAAATTATGGCATCCGGTCCCCATTCACAAATTTTTCGGATCTGTTCTAAATATGGTCTCTTGCTTAATGTACGGTTTGTCACTGCAACTACATGAAACCCTTGCACTTTCTCATTTGTACATCTATCATCCGTATTTTTTATTTCTTTACACATACTATAATCTCTTTATATCTTTTACTTGTTCACACATAAAATATAATCGCTTCGTGCATTTTATTTCTTTACGAAAATATAATCTCTTTATATCTTATAATTCTCTATACATAAATATAATCACTCATGACCGGCTGCAGATCATTTTTCAGCAATGCATCATAAACTTCCTTCACACTTCTGCCATCAGAAATTTCAAACTGATCATCGCCTTTGTCCTCGATATCTTCCACATGGCTTCCGATTCCGGTGCTGACTCCTGCAGAAATCTTAGTAGCCGCAATACCTACGAGATGATCTCTCACGCGTGCGCACTCTCTTGTTGATACGGTAATGCTTGCAAATGGCATAAAGAGACGATATGCGCAAACAACCTGCAACAGCTGTGTCTCATGCACATCCATCGGGTTGATCCGGTCGTTATTGATGATCGGACGCAACCGTGGACAGGAAAATGCAATTTCTGCATGTGGATATTTTCTCTGTAATAAATATGCATGATATCCGGTTGCAAATGCATCTTTGCGGAAATCATCCAATCCCAGAAGTGCGCCGAATCCGACACCACGCATGCCACCTTTTAAAGCACGCTCCTGTGCATTAACACGATATGGATAAATACGTTTATGTCCTGCCAAATGTAATGTTTCATATTTATCAGAATTGTATGTTTCCTGGAATACGGTCACATAATCTGCACCACATTCGTGTAAATATGCATATTCGTCTGAATTGACCGGATAGATTTCAAGTCCGATTACTTTGAAATATTTTCTTGCAATCCTACATGCATTTCCAATATATTCCACTGTGGACTTACTTCTGCTCTCTCCAGTCAGAATGAGAATTTCCTGTAATCCAGTTTCTGCAATTGCCTGCATTTCTTTCTCAATTTCTTGATCATTTAACTGCGCACGGTTAATTTTATTGTGACAGTTGAATCCACAGTAAATACAATAATTCTCGCAATAATTTGCAATATAAATCGGCGTAAACATATACACACTGTTTCCAAAATGTCTGCGTGTCTCGTCTTTTGCTGCCTGTGCAATTTCTTCTATAAACGGAAGTGCCGCAGGTGATAAAAGCGCCGCAAAATCTTCTGGTGTTCTGGATGTGTGTGCGATTGCCCGCTTTACATCTGCCGCCGTGTATTTATCATAATCGTAAGCTTGCATAGCTTCTACAACCTGATCCAATACTTCTGAGCCGATATCTTCCATTCCCGGCAAATATGTCATATGATCGATTCTGTTTTTCTTCTGATCTTCCAGAATCTCCTCACTTAATATACTTTCATTGATATGTTGATTTTCCATCTTTTTTACCTTCTTGTATTTTTGCAATTTTTGTTAAGATTAATCCTCTAAAAATCCCGTAAGCGGAGAGGATGCGCTGGCACCTCTTTCGATTGTTCTTCCAAGTCCGGACAGATAAGCACTGCGCCCTGCCTCGATTGCTTTCTTAAATGCTTCTGCCATGACCGGAACATCACCTGCTGTTGCGATTGCTGTATTTGCCATCACTGCCGCTGCGCCCATTTCCATTGCTTCGCATGCCTGTGATGGGCGACCGATTCCGGCATCCACGATGATCGGTAGATCCATTTCATCAATGAGAATCTGTATAAATTCTTTCGTCGCAAGTCCTTTATTGGAACCGATCGGCGCTCCAAGTGGCATAATGCATGCTGCTCCGGCATCTGCCAGCGCTCTTGCCGCATTCAGATCCGGGTACATATATGGCATAACTACAAATCCTTCTTTTGCAAGAATTTCCGTTGCTTTTATTGTTTCGTAATTATCCGGCAATAAATATTTGGAGTCGCGGACAACTTCGATTTTTACAAAATCCCCGCATCCAACTTCTCTTGATAATCTTGCGATTCTGACAGCTTCTTCTGCATTTCTTGCTCCGGATGTATTCGGAAGTAATGTTACATTGTCCGGAATATAATCCAGAATATTTGCCAATCCGCCTTCATTTGCGCGGCGAAGCGCCAGTGTAATGATCTGCGCATCTGCTTTTTCAATGCATGCTTTTACAAGATCCAGTGAAAATTTTCCTGATCCTAAAATAAATCTGGATGTAAATGTGTGTCCTCCCAGACTCCATGTGTCTTTTGTACTCATATGTTTGTCCTCTTTTCTTATTATTTTTTGATTTATATCTCTTCCTCGCCAAGAAGCAAGCGTGTGATCATATTTGCTTCATGGGCTGCGCAGATTGCAACTCTTGGCGCCATCAGGCCATTTCCATAACCTGGCTCTGTCACACGGTCACCACACAGGTAAAAGTTCTTCATCAGATGTTCTGTGCGAATTGTATTACTGCTCCCATAGCCTGCCATTCCGGTTGCCGATACCAGTTTCTTTTTCGGAAAATGCTGTAGAATTCCATTTACCAGCATTGCTTTTGCTTCTGGATTATCAAACGCTTCGCATACAATTCCTGCATCTTCAAAAAGAGAAATCAGATTCTCTTCTGTCACTTTCACGCAGTCTGTCCGGATATCAAGATATGGATTGATTTTCAAAAGCAACGATTTCAACGCATCGGTTTTATACATTCCAAGATGTTCCATAAAGTACTGCTGCCGGTTCAGATTCGTAATATCCACTACATCAAAATCAATCAAGTGCAAATGCCCGACACCAATTCTTGCAAGTGCATACGCCACATTTGATCCAAGCCCGCCAAGTCCGGCAATTGTCACATGTCCGGCAGATAATTTTTTCTGGATCTCCGGCGAATGACGTTCTTCCAACGCCGCCTGGATCTCTTCTTTTGTTAATGTCTTTGTTGTCTGTCCTTCCATCATTTTCTCCTTTATGTCATTAACTTCCTGGCTCATCTCTTTTTGGTCCGGAACTTCTTTTTCCTCATCGGTTTCCTCACGCAACTGTCATAATCCCTGTGCTCATCGCTTTCTGTCCCGGACTACTCTTTCTTCCACTTTAGTGATTCCAAACGCAGTAAAAACAGGTGGTAATGACAGTACTATTGTTGGAAA
>OGZE01001043.1_pt1 | contig 18040 bp, 16 predicted proteins | sample 1576731 | NCBI WGS metagenome assembly OGZE01 (sample SAMEA3541503, study PRJEB24748) | human gut metagenome | biome: human gut; feature: human-associated habitat; material: faeces | place: China | collected 2012 | reverse complement strand
GGAATGCATACATAATTTTAATTATTTTACCTGTCTACTTGACAGGGGCGGTTCACCCTACTAGTTGCTTTTTATAATGTATCTAACAATTGTTCATAATCTTTAAGAATCTTTTCTAATTCTTCATACGTATTGACTTTTGAAAGTTCATTTTTAACAGCTGAAGATTTTTTTAATCCTTTAATATACCATGGTGCATGTCCTCTCATTTGTGACATCGCAATACGTTCAGGTTCAATAGACATTAATCTTTTAGCATGAGTTAAACACCAGTCTATTTTTTCTTTATACGTTGGTTCAAGAATGTCTGTTTCATGTTCTAAACTTTCGACAACTTGCTTAATAAGCCATGGATTTCCAAGCGCTGCACGTCCAATCATGATGGCATCACAGCCTGTTTCTTCAAGCATTCTTCTCGCATCTTCTACGCTTCGAATGTCCCCATTACCAATAACAGGAATAGAAACTGCTTCTTTAACAGCTTTAATGATCGACCAATCAGCTTTTCCTTCATACATTTGTGAACGTGTTCTTCCATGAACAGCAATTGCACTTGCTCCTGCTTTTTCAATAAGTTTTGCAACTTCTACCGCATTAATATGTTCTTTATCAAAACCACTTCTAATCTTTACTGTTACTGGTTTACTTACATTTTTAACAATATTACTTACAATATCATAAATCAGTTGGGGATTTTGTAGTAATTTGCTTCCCGCATTGGCCTTTAATACTTTATTAACAGGACAGCCACAGTTAATATCAATAATATCGCAATTGGAATGTTGATCAATGAATTTAGCGGCTTCAACCATACTTTCTACTTCTCCACCAAATAACTGGATACTAACAGGGTGTTCTCCTTCATCCACTTGTAACATCTCAATTGTCTTTTGATTTCCATAACAAATAGCTTTATCGCTTACCATTTCCGAATAGACAAGACCTGCGCCAAATTCTTTCACGATTTTACGAAAAGCCATATTGGTAATTCCTGCCATTGGTGCCATAATGACAGGATTTTTTATTTCAATCTCTCTTATTTTCAAATTATTTGTCCTCCACGTATATTTTTATTTTCTTTGTACATACTGTATATAGATAACTTATAAGTTCCCTCTATTTTCCTCCCCTAAAAATAGTTATAAGTTATCTATCAATTGAGTTGATTTCCTAAAAAATAAAGACATCTGTCTTTATTTTTTGTTTTCTTTTAAAAAAATCACATTTTTCAATGTGATTATAAACGATTTATCAATTTTTGCAATTCTTCTTCATCAAATTTATATTTTGTATTACAGAATTGACAAGTAATTTCACAACCATGATCTTCATCAATCATGCTTTGTAATTCTTCTTTACCTACTGTTGAAAGTGCATTTAACATTTTGTCTTTTGAACAATCACAAGTAAAGAATAAATCTTGATGATCTGTAATTTCTACATCTTCAAATAACATCTTTAATATTTCTTCTGGTGTTTTTCCTTCATTAATAAGTGAAGATACTGCTGGGAAATCTTTCATTCTTTCTTCAATATAAGTAATATCTTCTTCAGTTGCTTCTGGAAGTAATTGAATAATAAATCCTCCTGAAGCAAGAATTTCATTTGTTTCTTCCACTAAAACACCGACAGATACAACCGATGGCGTTTGTTCACTTGCCATAAAGTAATAGGAAAAATCATCACCAATTTCACCTGTTTGAAGTGGGACTGTACCACAGAACGGTTCTTTTAAGCCCATATCTCTAATAACTTGTAAGCTTCCTTGTGTCCCTACTGCAACGCCAACAGCTAAATGACCTGTATCATTATATGTATAATGAACATGTGGATCTCCGACAAATCCTTTAATATGACCATCCCCACAAGTAACTGCCATCATGGTACCAATAGGTCCTCCACCATTAATTGTGACTGTCATTTTTTCATTATTTTTATTCATAGCAGCCATCATCAAAGTTGCTGACATCATTCTTCCAAGTGCCGCCGAAGCCGTAGGCCATAAGTCATGATCTTTTCTTGCTTCTTCTAATAAATTTGTTGTTTGACAAGCAAAAACACGGCAATTTTTACTGTTTACTAATCCTCTTACTAAATAATCTTTCATCTTTCTTTTCTATAAAAAGAACACGGAAGAAAATATAGGAATAATCATACTTAACGCGATTAAAATGATTACAATTCTCTTTGTACGTGTACTCATATTTACCCCTTTCTAAATGAAAAAAAGCGAAAACCGCTTTATTTCATTTCATCTAATAAATCATCTTGATCATCAATAGATGGTTTTTCTACTGTTGGTTCTACTACTTCTTGAACAGGTTCTTGATTTAATGAACCATCATGATGTTCTAACATTTTACCTGTATTATATAAAGATTCAATATCTTCACCTGATAATGTTTCATGTTCAAGTAAAGCTTCTGCAATACAGATTAATTTTTCTTTATGTTGTTCAACAATATTTGTTGCTTCTTGATAACATTCATCAATGATCTTACGCACTTGAACATCAATTTCATAAGCAATTTGTCCAGAGTGTGTATTACTTCTTTGTGTATAATCTCTACCTAAGAAAACTTGTCCATTTTCAGAATCATATTGAATTGGTCCAAGCTCAGACATACCTAATTCAGTAACCATCATACGTGCAATACGTGTTGCTTGTTCGATATCGTTATGAGCACCTGAACTTACATCTCCAAAGAATACTTCTTCGGCAACACGTCCACCCATATATCCTGAAATTGTCGCTTTTAATTGACTCTTTGTTTGGAAATACGTTTCTTCTTTAGGTGTCATTAAGTTATAACCACCAGCTTGTCCACGAGGAACAATTGTGACTTTTTGTACTTTATTGGCATCTTCTAATGTTAAACCAATTAAAGCATGTCCGGCTTCATGGTAAGCAACTAAACGTCTTTCTTTTTCAGTATACTTACGAGATTTTTTCGCAGGTCCACCCATAACACGGTCAACAGCTTCATCAATATCAGCCATTGTGATTAAATCATGACCTTGTCTTACCGCAAGTAATGCAGCTTCGTTTAATACATTTGATAATTCTGCCCCAGAGAATCCAGGTGTACGTTGAGCGATATTATCAAAGTTAACATCAGGTGTAAAACGTTTATTACGCGCGTGTACTTTTAAGATTTGACTACGTGCACGTTTATCTGGATTTGCGACTTGAATTTGACGGTCAAAACGTCCTGGTCTTAATAACGCTGGGTCTAAGACGTCGGCACGGTTTGTTGCCGCTAAAACGATAATTCCTTCATTTCCAGAGAAACCATCCATTTCTACTAATAATTGGTTAAGGGTTTGTTCACGTTCATCATGTCCTCCACCCATACCAGTACCTCTTTGACGACCAACCGCATCGATTTCGTCAATGAAAATAATACATGGTGCTGTTTGTTTTGCTTTTTTGAACATGTCTCTGACACGTCCAGCCCCAACACCAACAAACATTTCTACGAATTCAGAACCTGAAATTGAATAGAAAGGTACATTCGCTTCACCGGCAACAGCTCTTGCAAGTAATGTTTTCCCAGTACCTGGTGGCCCTACTAATAAGACACCACGAGGAATTTTAGCTCCCATATCCGCAAATTTCTTTGGTGTTTTTAAGAAATCAACAAGTTCTTTGACTTCTTCTTTTTCTTCGTCCATTCCTGCAACATCACTAAAATGTGTTTTTGAATTTTTTTCTAATTTAGCTCTTGAATTACCAAATTCAAAGGCTTTGTTGTTTCCCCCTGCAGTATTTGACATCATTCTAAATAAGAAGAACATACCTGCAATAAGAAGAACATAAGGTAAAATTCCTAAAATGATATTTAAGAATTGATTTCTTTGTGCTTCATTAACAACTGTAATTTGTGTTCCATTTTCATCTAATAAACTCACTAAAGAATCTAATTCTGTTTCTGTTCTAGGAATAACAACAGAGAATTTTGTTGTTTCTTCTTTTCCCTTTACTGTTTGTGTATATGTCCCATTAACATCAATAACTAAAGATTGTGGAACAATTTCTACTTCTTTTACTTTTTCATCTTGAACTATCTTTATAAACTTATCATAACGAATTTCTGAGGATTCACTTTGATTAAAGAAAGGAATAGCCACAGATAATGCCGCTAAAACGATAAGCCATGGAAGGATAGACTTCAACAATCCTTTTTTGTTACCCATAAAATCTCCTTACTATTTTTTATAACAATCTTCTTTTAAAATACCTATATAAGGTAATTGACGATAACGTTCATTAAAATCTAAACCGTATCCTACAACGAAAGCATTAGGAATCTTAAATCCCGAATAGTCTGCTTTCATATCAAAAACACGACCTTCTTCTTTATCTAATAAAGTAACGATCTTCACACTTTTCGCATGTCTTTTTTCTAACATTTCTTTAACGTTATAAAGTGTTTTTCCTGTATCTAAAATATCTTCAACAATTAAAACATTTTTTCCACGGATATCTTCTTTAATATCTTGTCTTACAACAAGTGTTTTAGATTCGACACCACTATAACTGCTTACAGACATAAAGTCGAATTTAACATCACTTTTTAGATGTTTGGCAAGTTCCGCCATAAAAGGAACAGATCCTTTTAATAAACCAACTAATAAAATTTCTTGACCCGCATAATCTCTATCAATTGCTTGAGCGAGTTCATCACATTTTGCTTTGATTTCTTCTTCTGTATATAATATTTCTTTTATATCTTTGTGCATACTTTACACCTCACTTACATGTGTCATATTTTATCACAAAAACATTTGGTTTTGTATATAAATACTTGATATTTTTAGCGATATGAGGGATCAAAATGATTTCTCCTTGGCTATTTTCTACAATTGGCCAAACTTTTCGATCCTCTTTAGGTATTTTTTGATCAATAAAGAGTCTTGAAACCTTTTTGGTACCTCCTGATGTTATGATTTTATCTCCGTTTTGAAAGCTTCTAATGATAATTGGAAAATCTTCTTTTTGAAGATAAACGCCATCATGAATATGTCCTGTATCGCTTAGAAGAAAGTATTTTTGTTGATCTTTATAAAATGATTTATATTTTATAGAATACGTATCGTCAGATTCTTTTTTTCTAACGGCTATATTATTATATACTTTTGTGAACACAAAATTAACGGGTAGTGTTATTTCAATGTTTGGTTTTGTTGATTGGGTTTGTTTTTTGATTTCTTGAATCAATGATTGTGAAATATAAGGAGGATAGATTTCTTTTTTCAGCATCTCATAAAGAACATCTTCTAAATCATCTTGTTTGATTTGATTTAAATTTAAGAGATGTTGTTGCTTATAAACTTCCATCATTTGTTTTAAATATTCTTGTTTTTTCAAATAGCTTTCATTATGCTTCTTAGCATAAGCAAGTAACTCTTTTTCATCGTAATTTTTTAAATCAATATGACGAATATAATTTCGCAGATAACTTGTATCATAATTGGTATAATCTTCATGATATTCAACTTGATTTTCTTGACAATAACGATAAAGTTCTTCCTTTTTGACTTTTAATAAAGGACGTAATATCGCCATTTCCTGTACATAAGAAACTTCTTGTATACCAAGATATCCTTTGGTTTTATTTTGTTTTATTTGCATGATTATATTTTCTAAGTAATCATTTAAATGATGTCCTAAAATAACCTCATTTATACCTTCTTGAATCCCTATTTCATGATAAAAAGCATATCTTTTTTCACGTGCAATTTTTTCAAAATTCCCTTGATATTCGTCAACACAACCTTGTTTTACATAAAAAGGTATTTGATGTTTTTGGCAATAAGAAAAAACCAGTTTTTCATCAAGATCACTATCATTTCTTAAATGATAGTTATAATGAACAACTCTTACTTGATATCCTTTTTTGACTAACATATCTAATAACGCCATGGAATCAACACCACCAGAAACACCCACCAAATAACGTTTCTTTTTATCTAACAAACTTTCATTCAACATACCATCACCCATGACATTATAACACATTAATCTCGACAAATAACTTTAACTACAATAATTGTCATATCATCTAAATCCTTTTTAGAAAAAGCCTTTTGATAAAGAAATGATGCCATTTCATGAATATTCATTTCTTCCAAATCTTCTTTATAAGTTTCTAAAATACTTAAAAAATGTTCTCCTACGCCATCACTTACAATAACAAATAAATCATTTTCTTGTATTTTCATATCATAAGAAAGCATTTTTAAACGCGAAGACATCCCAATTGGAAGTGAATGTGATTTTAAAGTATCAATTCTCTGATTTCTTATTAAATAACTTTCATACGCACCATATTTAATGACTTTTAAACGAGAACTCATTAAATTAAAATCAAATAAATCTAATGTTGTATACATATCTCCTTGATTTTTAATCTTTAATAATGCATTAACTGTATTAATTGTATCTTTTAAAGAAATTCCATTTTTTACCAATTGACTTAATACATCCAATGTGAGTTTACTTTCTTTATAAGCCACATATCCTTGTCCCATCCCATCAGACAACGCCACATAATGATGTTCATCATAACCAAAGGATAAAAAACTATCCCCACAGTTTTGACTTTCTAGGGCATATTGTTTCTTAGATATTTGTAAAGAATATTTAAGTTCATGTTTTAAAAGTAAAGAAACATAACCTAAGTGATGATATTGTTTCTTTAAAGATACAATATCAAGTGTTGTATTTAAATAAGTTTCTAAGATAGGAATGAGTTCTTCTTCTATCGTTTTTTGATCGATATCTTCTAAGCCTATTTCCAATAAATAGTTTTGATAATCTTGTTTTATTTTCTTTAGATAATAAACTTCAAAACGATAAGCTCTTAAATGTTCAAGCAATCTTTTTTCATCATTTTCATCCTCTAGTCTTTCCGAAAAGTTTTGAAAAACATGTCCCATAATAGAAAACTCTTGTAAAAGATCTTTCTTTAAATGAAGTTGTGCATGATCAAGTTTCATCATCTTATAATAACCTTTTTGATGATTATTCAAACTTCTTAAATATTCATCTGGTTTTAAACAATGTTGATAAACATAATCAAAATCTAAAGCATCTAAATCTCTTTGAATTCCTTTAGAAATCAATTTACCTAACCGACTCATCCCTTCTTGTTTATAAAAACAATAATTCTTTGAGGAACAGTTATAACAAACATCTTCATATACATATCCTACATATTCTGATAAATGGGTTGTTTGTGATTCTTCTTTAAAGACTTGTGTTAATTGATTGAATAAAGAAGAAAAAGCCTCTGCTTTACTTTTTAGTTGTTCCTGATATGTTTTTTCTTTATAGTTTTTATCAATTGATAAAGCTTGTGTTTTTAATTGTGGAGAAAGTATAAATAAAAAGACAGGTACTAAGATAACAAATGCATAGTAATAATAATCATAGGTAATAAAGAATGGTAATATAATATGACATAGCATAAAAAATGATATAAAAAGATATTTATTTTTTGGTTGGATCATAAAGAAACAACCCATAGGAAGAATAAGAGATAATACTTCATCTTTGAGTGTTGGTGATATAAAAACAAAGATGATGGAAAGATATAAGATAATAGGCATGACTTTCTCTATTGATAAATAGTAAATAGAAAGCAATAAAAAATAACGAATAAATATCATGGTATAAGTTGTATTATATGGTATAAAGGCGATAAAGAGTGTACAGATTATAAGAATAAGTGATTGTAGTCTTTGGATTGTGATTACATTTTTATTTTGGTGAATAAGTAAAGGAATGATATTTTGATCTATGATTCCATTAAAAAATGTAAGTAATATCAGAAAACTTGTTTGAATAAGATTGTAATGATTTGCATAAAGAAACGGTAATAAAATCAAACTGATAATGATCGGTAAGTATTTGGTTTTTAAAAGATGCGTAACATTAAGAAGTAAAAAAGTTAAAGCAACTGTTATAAAAACAGTTAATGTAAAGAAATCTTGTTGAAGAATACTTAAGAAACTTATGATTGATAAATAGCCTATAAAATAAAAGGTTCCACTTCCAAAGGCAACAATAAATAAAGGAAGGGTAAAAGGCAATGATGTTCCTTGTATTTTTGAATAATAAAAAATCATAGTTGTCATCAACAAGGTCAATGGTAAAATATAATGCATACGTTTTTGTTTGTTTTGTATAACTAAATCCATTTTATTTCCACCTCATAGACATTATATAGACTTCTTTTTAAATATTTTGTCACTAAAAAAAGACATCTTAAAATTGATGACTATTTGTTTTATACATATTGTTTTTTAATTGCATTTTAATTTAAAAGAGCACTTCATAAAGTGCTCTTTTGTTGATTGGGGCTCCTCATGAAAGCCAAATATCACATTATTTTCTTAGCCCATGCCAGGCTTGGGGTCCAATCACCTTCCCTTGGTTTGCCTATCCCAGACACATTGCTAAGGCAAGGCAGTAGAATCACCTAATTACAGCTACCTACCACACCCTAGAACTAATAAGCTAGTTCAACTCTATTTTTGGATATTTTATCCATTAATATTACCATTTTGAAAGAATACTCTTTCCTTACTATTACGTTAACATCAATGATATTCGTTTTCAATGTGAATAACTTATATTCTCTCTTTTATTTTATGCACATTTTTTATTTATTTAACATTTTTCGATATAAGACATCTTGATAAAACCATGATTTATGTATTCTATCAAAACCATGTCTTGTAAGTAGTTTAATTGAGCGATCATTATCTTCATAGACATGACATAAACAAATCTTAAAATGATATTCTTCATACATATATTGAAGAATTGCTTCTAAGGCTTCACTGGCATATCCTTTAGACCAATAAAGACTATCTAAAGTATACCCAAGGGTAAAAGTTGTATGTCCATCTATTTCTATAAAAAGATCACCAATAAGATAATTCTCATCTTTTAAATAGATTCCTAATTGATAATTACCTCTTTTTCCATGAAAAGGATGCTTTATACAATAAGTAATACGTTGTTTTGCTTTTTCTATTGGATATTCATCCCATGATTGATACTCAGCTACTTCTTCTTTATCACGATATTCGCTAAAGCGTGCTATATCTTGTAAAGATATAGCTTGTATCTTTATTCTATCTGCTTCTATCATCATTTTAAATTATAATAGATAAACAACATTCTATCTTTTCCATTAATATCTTTTATGATTTCAAAAGGATAATCTCCAAAGAATTCTTTGATTGCAGTTTCCATAAGTTCTCTTTGATCAAATCCCATTTCAAAAGCTAATAAAGCTTTATCATTTAATAAAGGTTTTACTTCTTTAAAAATCTTACGATAGAAATAAAGACCATCATTTCCTCCAAATAAAGCAACATGAGGTTCATTATCTTTTACCATTGCTTCAATATCTTGATCATTAGGAATATAAGGCGGATTAGAAACAAAGATATCTACTTTTTCATGTGTGTCTAATAAAGGTTGTAACATATCTCCATTTCTAAATTCTACATTTGCGCCTAATGTTTTCGCATTATCTTGAGCGACAACTAAAGCTTCTTTAGAAATATCTGTCGCAATGACTTTTAAACGTGGTTCTTCTAAGGCAAGAGTAATCGCAATAGCCCCACTTCCTGTACCGACATCACATAAATGAATTTCTTTATAATCATTAAAGTAATCATCTATACGATATAAAATATTTTCTACTAATTCTTCTGTTTCATAACGAGGAATGAGGACATCTTCATTCACTTTAAAATCTCTACCAAAGAAACTTTCACAACCTTTAATATATTGAATAGGTTTTCCTTGATAATATTCTTCCATCCCTACTAGAAAAGCTTTTTCTAATTCAGGTTCTACTTCTTCATTCATCATCAAATAAAGTTCATGAGGCTCTTTCTTCGCAAGATGATAAAATATGACTTTGGCAACATTGACATCTTTATGTTCATCATCTAATTTACTTTCGGCTTCCCTAATTAATTCTCTAACTGTTTTCATTATTTTTGTCCTTCTAATTTAAGACGTTGATCTTCATTGATTAAAGCAGTAATAATATCATCTAATTTACCTTCAATAATACGATCTAATTGTTGAATTGTAAGTCCAATACGATGATCTGTTACACGGTTTTGTGGATAATTATAAGTTCTGATTTTTTCAGCACGATCTCCAGTACCAACCTTCGATTTTCTTTCACTATCAATGGCTTCTGTTTGTTGAGATTGGAAGTAATCATAAACACGCGCTACTAAAGCTTTCATTGCTTTATCACGGTTATCATGTTGAGAACGCCCATCTTGGCTTGTTGCCACAATTCCTGTAGGTAAGTGAGTGATACGAACAGCTGAATCTGTTTTGTTGATATGTTGTCCTCCCGCACCACTTGCACGATAAGTATCGATTCTTAAATCACTTTTATTGATTTGTACATCAACTTCTTCCATTTCTGGCATAACTAAAACTGTCGCAGTTGAAGTATGCACACGTCCTTGCGTTTCAGTCTTAGGCACACGTTGAACACGGTGTGATCCAGATTCATATTTTAATTTACCATAAACACCATCGCCAATAACGTTGAATGAAATAAGTGAGAAGCCTCCAGCTTCTGATTCTTCAGCTTCCATAACTTCTACTTTCCATCCTTGGCTTTCTGCATATTTTACATACATTCTATATAAGTCACCTGCAAAGATATTTCCTTCATCTCCACCAGCAGCTCCACGGATTTCCATAATAACGTTTTTATTATCATTTGGATCTTTTGGAATTAATTCTAATTCTAATTTTTTGATGATTTCAGGCATTCTTTCTTCTAATTCATCTAATTCCATTTTTGCCATTTCTTTAATTTCAGGATCATTTTCCTTCATTAATTCTTTAGCACCATCAATGCCGTCTTTTACTTCTTTATATTCTTGAAACAAATCATAAGCTGCTTGTAAAGAAGCTTGTTCTTTTGTAACATCTGTCATTTTTTTAATGTCAGTTCCAATATCCGGATCCATTAACATATGACCTAATTCTTCATATCTATTTTCCATAGATACTAATCTATCTAACATACTTTCATTCATAGCTTCTACCTCCGTTAAATTTTTATACTCATAGCACAATAATAATACATGAAACAAATGATTTAAACAAGGAAAAATGGGCATTAATGCCCATTTGGAACTTGATCTAATAATTCTTTTTCTTTAACTAAATCTGCATATAATAAGTCACCCTGTAAAATAATCAAGAAAATAAGAGCACCCCAAATAGCACGATCTTTAAAATAAGCACATAAAACAGTTGAGAAAATAGCTCCTCCAATAAAACATAAAATCATACACAAATGTCTTAAAGAACGATTTAAATATTTTCTTTCATGTCTTTTTCTTAACCAACGTACAAAGAAACTTCCTGTTTGTCTAATATGATTTGTAACAAAAGTTGTTGCCATTCCTACCTTTTCTGCTTGTCTAAAAGTATTAAACTGCATTGCACAAATAAAGTTGATCGTTACTTGGAAGACCTGATCTGGAACACTGTTAGGAAGTAGTCCTAAAATAATAACAGTAATAATTTCAACGCCAATTAAAATAGTATCCCATCTTAGCTTTTTATACTTCTTTATTTTTAAAGCTAAATATTCTGAAACCATAGTTCCAATAAAATAAGAACTAATAGGAATTAATAAATAGGCCGCTCTTGACCAATCCATATTTCCCAAAGACATCCCAAATAAAACAATATTCGCTGTTTGGGCATTACAAAAAACGCCACCTTTAACAGAAAAAGTATAAGCTCCAAAGAACCCACCTACGGTAATCAACAATAAGAAACAACGCCAACGCTCACATTCTAGAAAGCCTTCTTCTTTTTGTTCAAGTTCTTCTTCAACTTCTTCTAATTCATTTTCTAATTGTTCAACATTCTGTTCAACTTCGTCATAATTTTCCATATTTCTCACCGCGAATATTATAGTCCTACGATAAATTGTTATCAAGATAGAATTTCTTATTTATCGCCAATATATTTCGTAATAATTCTATTTTTCAAAACTTTAATTTCATACATCCCATTATCATATGTATTTCCTTTTTTATTAAAGGACTGAATTGCTTTTTCATAATGATAATAATGTGTTTTATTGCTGTCCCATGAAATATTTGATTTTGTTTTTACTACTTTTTCATAATTTAAATTATCTCTTGTATCATGTTCGGTTTTAATAATGACATATTTTAAGATTTCATCTTTATATTGTGGCTTTTTAATAAAAACATTCAATTGTGGATAATCACTGGTTGTATAGTCTACTTTCTTTTCATAATTTGTGATTTTTGTCTTAACAGTCCAGCTTTCAAAAAACAACTCATTATTTTGCATATTATTTGTTGGAAAAATCAATCCACAAAGAGCTATCGCTACAAATGCGGCAACAGCACTATTATATTTACTGTCCACAAAACGTGATAAAAACACACCAACGATACATACAAGTATCATATAAACAATAAATTTCAAATTAAAATGAAATACGGAATAACATAAATAAACGATTCCACTTATTAAAGTTATAACACTAAAAATAATTGTTAGATGATCTTTTAGTTTATTTATTTTCTTTAATCTATTTAAATCTTTATCCATCTTTAAAGCATAAAGAATAGAAAAATTTAAAATGGTAATAAAGAGTAATATGACTGCTAAAAAGATAAAAACGATCCCAAATCCAAATGAACTTATACCCTCATAATAAAGAGCTGGTTTCCCAATTTCAATAAAGTCTTTAATAAATAATTTACCTAACCAAAATAAGAAAATCGCTAATATTGGGTAAATAAAATATTTTTTCTTTTTAAATTGATTAATTTTATTATTTTTATCAAAGACAAATTCAGTATTTAAATCAGGTGCTTCAACATTTTCATTTTCTAATACCTTAAACCCTTCAATTGAATTATCAACCTCATGATACCCTATTTCTTCCAATAGATCGTCATACTCATTAGATGCAGGTGTGTAATCTATTTGATACTTATAAGTATGTTCATCTTTTATAAAACGATAATAATAACCCACAAAATCTAAACGCCAACCATTTTTTGACATCTCATTAAAATAATCTTGTAATTCTTCATCTAAATACAAACTATTTCTTAAGACATATTTGTATTTCATAAGCTTATCCTCCTATTTGATCTAATAATGAAATTTGTTTAAGCATCCTTTCTTTTTCTTTTTTTAATTTCTTTTTCCCTAAATTTGTAATTTGATAAATCTTTTTATTATATTCAACTTTAACAAGTTGGATATAACATTCTTTTTCAAATTTTGGTAATAAAGTATATAAAGTTCCAGCTCCTACCGTGATTTCCCCATTTGTTATTTTGGTAATTTCATTCATGATTTCATAACCATGCATCGGTTGATGTAAAACAAGTAATACATAATACATTTGTGGGGTTAATACTTCCATTTCTCTTTTAGGCATTTGTTTCATCTCCTATATCGTTTAACGATACTTTTTCCACTTCTATTATATATCGTTAAACGATATATAGCAAAAAAAACACATACCGAAGTATGTGCCTTTTCTTTGTTTATATTAAGGGGAGGTTTTCTTTTACACCCTTATAATAATATGTTAATGTTAATTTATTGTGAACTTTTTAGTCTTTTTTTAATTTTTATTGGTTTGTTGACCACTTCATGACAATGACGACATCTTGGTTCATAATGATCCACTGCTCCTACTAAAACAACAGGATCATCGAAAGATGCTGGTTTACCATCAACAAGTCTTTGTGTACGTGTTGCTGGTGAGCCACATTTTGCACAAACAGCTGTAAGCTTTGTAACAAATTCTCCTCGTGTAAGAAGTTCTGGCATCACACCAAATGCTTCTCCTCTAAAGTCTTTATCAAGTCCTGCAACCATGACACGAACACCTTTATCTGCAAGATATTCACACACATCCACAATTTTTGAATCAAAGAATTGAACTTCATCGATGGCAACAACTTGTACATCATCTGTGACTTTATCTAAGATTTCTTCAGGATCATCAATTGCATAACAAGGAACTTTTCTTCCTGAATGAGAAGCAATTTCTATTTCTGAATAACGATCATCTATTTTTGGTTTGAAAACAAGTATTTTTTGTTTAGCATAGGATAAAACATTAATACGACGAATTAATTCTTCTGTTTTACCCGCGAACATACATCCACATATAACTTCTATATATCCTTCACGATATTGGTGATACATTTTATTCTCTCCTAACCTCTTACATCTCTTACCCCTTGGCCTCCACCATCTGGACCAATAGGTGCTAAATCACTAAAACGGCTGAAATTCTTTTCAAAGGCAAGATTGACTTCTCCCGTTGCCCCATTTCTGTGTTTAGCGATAATAATTTCTGTTAAGCCATTATCTTCTTCCTCTTTACCTTCACTGGCTTTATAGTAGCCTTCACGATAAATAAAAGTAACGATATCGGCATCTTGTTCGATAGCTCCTGATTCACGTAAGTCGGACATCATCGGACGTTTATTAGGTCTTTGCTCAACAGAACGTGATAATTGTGATAAAGCAATAACAGGAACGTCTAATTCTCTGGCTAGCATTTTTAATTGTCTTGAAATATCTGAAACTTCTTGTTGTCTTGATTCACGATTATTGGAACTTCCAGTAATTAATTGAAGATAATCAATAACAATCAAACGTAAACCATGCTCTTGTTTTAATTTTCGACACTTTGCGACAATTTCATTGATTTTTACACCAGGTGTATCATCTATGTATAAATTACATTTACTGACTCTTTCAGCCGCTGCATAATATTTATTCGCATTTGTACGTAAAATTTCACCTGTTCGCATAGTAGAACCTTCGATTCCTCCCATGGAACAGATAATTCTTTGTACTAACTGACTAGCAGGCATTTCTAATGAAAAGATAGCAACTGGTTCTTCGGCTTGATAAGCCACATTATGAGCAATATTTAAAGCAAAGGCAGTTTTTCCCATGGCAGGACGAGCCGCTAAAATAATTAAATCACCCTTTTGTAAACCAGAGGTAATCTTATCAAGATCTCTAAATTTTGTACGTATACCCGAAATATTTCCATCAATACTTTGTAGCTTATTTAAACGATCTGTTACTTCACGAATAACATGTTTAACATCTACGAATTCACCTGCATTACGATCTCGCGTAATAGCAAGCATGGTTTTTTCACTATCATCGATAAAACCATCAATATCTTCAATATCACCATAAGCCCCTTCCGCAATACGCGTTGTTTCATTAATGATTTTTCTTAAGATTGCTTTATTATGAATAATTTTTAAATAATATTCACTATGCGCTAAAGTAGGTACCGAATCACTTAAAACACGTAAGTACTCAACACCACCTACTTTATCTAATTGATTATGATCTAAAAGATAAGATGTGACAGTTGTCACATCAACAGGAATCATTTGTCTTGAAAGCTCACTCATCGCTGTAAATAAAAACTTATGCGATTCTTCATAAAAATCACTTTCCACACACTTATTTAAGATATCTTGGCAAACATCTTTAGAAATAAGCATAGCTCCTAAAAGTGAACGTTCTGCTTCTAAATCATGTGGGAAAACTCTAGGCATCTCTATCCCTCCTATTTTTCAGATAAGTGAACTCTAATTGTTGCAATAACTCCTTTATATAGTTCCACTTTTAAATTTGAATAACCTAACGCTCCAATTGGATGAGCATTGATGAATTTTCTTTTATCTACTCTAATATCATATTTTTCTCTTAATTGTTCAACAATATGTTTTGTTGAAACACTCCCAAATGTTTTTCCATCTTTACCAGATTTTAAAACAAATTCTAAAGTAATACTTTCAATTTTTTCTTTTAATGCTTCGGCATTCTTTTTATTTTCAATATCTTGTAATCTTGCTTCTTCTTTTTGTTGCTCTAAGATTTTTTTAGATGCAGGTGTTTCTTTTACTGCAAGTTTATTTTTAATTAAGAAGTTTTGTCCATATCCATCAGATACTGTCACAACATCTCCTTTTTTACCTACTTTTCTAACATCTTCTAATAAAACTACTTTCATCCTTTTTACCCTCTTTCATCCAAATATTGATCAATCGCTTCTTCAAGCTTATTGATTGTCTCTTTTATACTCTTTTCTTCAACTTGACAAGCGGCCATTGAAAAATGACCTCCGCCCCCTAATTTTTCCATAATAAGTTGAACATTAATATCCGTTTTTGATCTTGCTGAAATCGCAATCTTATCTTTATCAACACGTCCTACAACGAATACCGCCTTAATTTCTGAAATATTTAATAACTCATTTCCAACTTTTGCAAGAAGTGGTCGTGTATGAATATCTTCTTCATTTCCATAAGCAATAAGTGCATCATTACCAAAACGATAAGCATTGGCAGATATATTCATCTTTTCTAAAGTTGTCTTATAATCATCTTGTAAGATTTCATAAGCTTTAGAAACATTTGCTTGCATTTCTTTTAACTTAGAAGCCACTTGGAATGTTCTTGAACCCACATGGGTTCTAAAATAGTTTGTATCAATTAACATTCCTGCATACATGACAGTTGCTTCCATTGGTAAAACTTCTATTTCTACTCTTTGATATTCAAAAAGTTCAACAATAAGTTCTACTGTCGATGAAGCAGCTGGTTCTAGATATGTTAAAATCGGTGAATCCATAAAATCTTCCCCTCGACGATGGTGATCGATAACCACAACTTTATCCGCTTTGTCAATAACTTCTTCACTAATCGCAAGAGTTGGTTTATGATTATCCACACAAATCAAAAGTGTTTCTTCATTTATTAAATCCATTGCTTTCATTGGTGAAATAATAGATCCTTTATACATATCTTCTTTCATCAACTTACGTGCAATATTTCCTGTTTTTTCTTCCAAGGAGCTTTCATCTAAAATAACATAAGCTTGTTTTTCAAAAGCATCCACAAACTTTTTAATGGCAAGTGATGCTCCAAATGAATCTAAATCAGATTGTTTATGTCCCATTACAAGCACATTTTCACTTTGTTTAATTAAGCTCGCAAGGGTTTGTGAAATAACACGCGCTCTTACACGATTCGCTTTTTCACTATTTTCACTATTACCACCAAAATAACGAATTTCTTCATCTAATGTTTTAACTGCAACTTGATCTCCACCTCTTGAATAAGATAAAGAAATGGCGCTAAAAGCAAGTTCATCAAGTTCTCTTAAAACCTTTGAGCCTCTACCAATCCCCATAGATATAGACATTACGGCACCAATTTCTTCCATTTTCGTTTTAAATTCATCTAAAATACCAAAATGAACTTCAACTTGTTTACGATAAATTCTTTCATTGAAAATAGCTAAATAACCATCTTCTTTATATCTTTTTAAAATAATTCCATTATCTTTTGCCCAATCAAAAATCATTTGTCTTGATGTTGTTTCAATCATAACTGATTTTTGTTCATCGGCATACTCAATTGAATCATCATAATTATCAATTGTAAGATAAGCTACGCAAAGTTGTTGATCTGTATATTCTTTTTGAATTGTCGTAAGATCTGTGACATCTTTCAAATAAAGTAAACGTGTTGCTTTTGAATTATAAACTTCATATCTTCTTGAATTGATATCAATTGTACGTACGTCATCATCTTCAAATAATGTAGCAAGCAAGGGTTGCCATTCAAGTAATTTCTTACCCACAACACGTAAACCAAGTTCATAAAGTAAATCACTGACCCATTCAATATTTCTATTTTCATCATATTTAATAAGCCCGATACCACCAAAAATCAAAGCATTTTTGGCTTCAGCGTGTAAAGCATCTTGCACACTATAATTACTTTCACTAATGGTTTGATGAATATAGTATATTGCTATACTACATAAAATATTCTTTATAAATATAAAAATAAAGTCAGCTTTACGCCAACTTTATTTTTAATTATCTTTATATCTGATAATATCACGTTTAATAGAGTC
>OGZE01001040.1_pt1 | contig 18064 bp, 14 predicted proteins | sample 1576731 | NCBI WGS metagenome assembly OGZE01 (sample SAMEA3541503, study PRJEB24748) | human gut metagenome | biome: human gut; feature: human-associated habitat; material: faeces | place: China | collected 2012 | reverse complement strand
GAATACGGTCAGCGTTAAACGCTCTCCGGCGCCGATCTCATCAAGCACGCGGTCGACAGCATCCAGCTGCCGCTCATAGTCCTCGTCAGACGCATCTACGACTTTGAGAATTAGATCGGCACCCAAAACCTCGGACAGCGTCGATTTAAAGGCATCGACCAAACCATGGGGCAGCTTTTGAATAAAGCCGACGGTATCGGTAATCGTCATGCCGCGACCGCCGGGCAGACGATACGAACGCGTCGTCGGGTCGAGCGTAGCAAACAGCTTGTCCTGCGAAAGTACCGTAGAGCCGGTCAGACGATTGAGTAACGTCGATTTACCGGCATTGGTATAACCGGCTAACGCGACGCGAAACGCCGGGGACTCAATGCGACTCTTGGATTGAACATCGCGACGCTGTTCAACCTGCTTGAGCTCACGACGAAGCGCAGCGATCTTATTACGAATGAGGCGACGGTCGACCTCGAGCTGACTTTCGCCCTGACCAAAACGTGAGCCGATGCCGCCGCGCGTCTGCTCCTTGGCGAGATGGCTCCACATGCCACGCAGGCGAGGCAACAAATATTGAAGTTGTGCCAGCTGTACCTGCAGGCGTCCCTCACGCGTCTGAGCATGCAGGCCAAAGATATCCAGGATCAGTGCTGTACGATCGATAATCTTTACCGGCTCGCCCACGGCTTTCTCCAAATAGGATTGCTGCGAGGGGGTCAGGTCGTCGTCAAAAATAACGACATCGGCATCCATGCGATGCACCAGGCCGCACAGCTCTTCAACCTTACCGGAACCGATAAACGATTTAGGATACGGCTTTACCAAACGCTGCGACAAGCGTGCCACGCACCGGGCACCAGCTGTGTGGGCAAGACGCTCCAGCTCATCAAGCGAGCGATCGAGCGGCCATGCATTGTCGCGCCACTCAACACCAACTAAAATGGCACGCTCGGGCTCGGGTGCCGTGGGAACAAGGGGGAAACGGGCCATTAGGCAGCCTCAATACGATGCAGGATATCCTCAACGACCTCATCGATCGTACATTCATCCATATCAAACCACACGATACGGTCATCGCGCTTAAACCACGAAAGCTGACGCTTGGCATAACGACGCGAACGCATCTTAATGAGTTCGCGGGCCTCATCCATGCTCATCACGCCATTGAAAGCATCAATGATCTCTTTATAGCCAATTGCCTGCATCGACGTCAGGGCATCTCCCAGCCCCTGGCCCATAAGACCGCGGACCTCATCGACAAGACCCTGCTCAAACATCAGATCGACGCGCTGGTTAATGCGCTCGTAGAGCACCTCGCGATTACGCGTCAGACCAAACCATAGGGCATGATAATGCTCGTGCGGAACACTAAACTGCGACTTTTGCTGCGCATAGGAGACGCCATCATCATGCATCTCGAGCGCACGAATCACACGGCGCACGTTATGGGGATGAATAACAGCAGCCGATTCTGGATCGCGCTCGGCAAGCAAGGCATGCAGTTCTTCCTCGCCAATACGCTCGGCAAGCTCCTGATAGCCCGCACGACGATCGTCCTCAAGTTCACCCGAGGGAAAGTCCATCTCATCGAGGGCGGCCTTGAGATACAGCCCCGTACCTCCGCAAAAAACCGGCAGGCAACCCGAACCAAGGAGACGTTCAACATGCGCGCGAGCGTCGGCCTGATAAAGCGCAGCAGAATATGCCGCACCCGGCTCTACGATGTCGACGAGACGCAGCGGCGCCGTGCACTCATCGGGCGCCATCTTTGCGGTACCGATGTCCATGCCGCGATAGATTTGCATCGCATCGCACGACAACACTTCGGACGAAAGACGAGCTGCCAAACGGTCGGCAACATCACTCTTACCAACCGCCGTCGGACCGACGATCGCAACGGCGGAAAGACCTGCCCCGGGAGAAACCATTAGCGCGGCTCGCCCACAACGGAGCCGGACAAATACCAGGTCTTGGCAACGTCAACGTCAACATCAACGATCTTACCAACAAGCTGATCGATGCTGTAACCCTCGGGGATAGGCGTATGCACGGTCTGATTCTTGGGACTCTTGCCCAGCAGGACCGCGTCGTTCTTTTTACTCGTTCCCTCAATGAGCGCCGGAACCACAGTATGAAGCTCACCCTGGTTATACTCGTGTGCCGTGGTCTCGATAACCTTAACCAGACGGTTGAAACGCTCGAGAATAACCTCATGCGGCGTAGGATCGTCAATCTCGGCGGCCGGGGTACCGGCGCGCTTGGAATAGATGAAGGTATAGGCCTGAGCATAGCGGACCGTCTCGGCAAGTGAGAGCGTCTGCTCAAAGTCTTCTTCAGTCTCACCCGGGAAGCCAACGATAATGTCGGTCGAGAGCGCGATATCGGGCATGCGGTTGCGAATGCGATCGACAAGGCCCAGATAGTCCTCGCGTGTATAACGGCGATTCATCTCTTTGAGGATCCGCGTCGAACCTGACTGGACGGCCAAGTGCAGCTGCGGCATAACGGCAGGCGTCTCGGCCATGGCGTCGATGGTCTCGGGCAACAGGTCCTTGGGATGCGAAGACGTAAAGAAGATGCGCTCCACGCCCGTATCGCCCACGGCACGCAGCAAATCGGCAAAACGCGGCTTGCCAAACAGATCGCGACCATATGAGTTAACGTTTTGGCCCAGCAGCGTAATCTCACGCACGCCCTGGCGCACCAAACCGGTCACCTCGTCGACAATCTCCTCGAAGGGGCGGCTCTTTTCGCGACCGCGCACGTACGGCACGATGCAATAGGTGCAGAAATTATTGCAGCCCGTCATGATGGGCACCCAGGCGTGATACTGAGTCTCGCGATGCCACGGCATGCTCATGGCATCCGTATCCTCATGCTCATTGGTGCGGATATGACGCTTACCATCAAGGAACGCCTCGGCAATGAGCTCGGCCACATGTGCAATGGAATGCGTGCCAAAGATGACATTAACGTTATCGACGTTGGTGAGCAGGCCCTCGCCATCGCGCTGCGCGATGCAACCGCCAACGGCAACCACGCGCTTGCCCGAAGGCGAAGGCGGCAGGCTTTTGCAGGAATTGCACTGCCCGTACAGGCGAGTATCGGCGGCCTCGCGCACGCAGCACGTCATGAAGACAACGATATCGGCATGCGCGGGATCGAGCGCCATGAGGCAGCCATACGAATCAAGCAGACCGCTCACACGCTCGGAGTCGTGCTGATTCATCTGGCAGCCAAAGGTGCGGATAAAGTAGGTTTTACCGGCAAGAATATCGCGTACGAAACGCTGGTCCATGTGCATAAGTCCTAACGATGGGGAGCGAAACAAGGCAAGCAGAAGCTATGCCACAGGCTTAACATCATCCATGACGACGTTATCCATAGCAGCTCGATTGATCTGGTGAACGTAGATAGAAAGGCGGATGGCCGTGCGCGACTCCCCGTTAATGAGGATGTCGGAGAACACGGGCGCGCAGGAAATATCAAAACCGGTTGGAATCAAAAAACCGCGCGCGATAGCAACGGCCTTAATGGCCTGGTTGACGGCACCGGCGCCGACACACTGGATGTTGACGGGTACACCATCCTTGACCATGCCGGCGATGGCGCCGGCAACGGACGCGGGCGATGATTTGCTTGATACCTTCAGGCAATCCATGAAGAAACTCCTGCATTTAAAAGTACGTTTTAACTGCAATAACTGTATCGTACCGAGTGGACTCGGTAAAGGCACTATTCCTCTTTGGCAAGATCAAAGGTCACGGTGATTCGATCACGCGAAACACGGATCTTTGGGTCACCGCAAAGGTTGAGATAGTACCGGGCGGCAAGGTCATTAAAGTCGCGCTCCACAGCACGCGAAAACTGTGCCATGTCATCCTTGGCAATACGTAGCCCGCGACGATCCTTCGCGAGATCGACAGGAGCCGGCGCATGCGAGGACGAATCACGCTCGCGCAGCAGACGCGCGGTCACACCGCGAACGGGCTTAATCTGCCCTGCCAAAATGCGATGGGCCGTGCGCTCGGACATCTCAAGACCCAAACCCGAACAAATACGGATAAAGTCCTCGGCATCAGAAGCAAGGCCTAAACGATCGACAACCGGAAGCTCGCTCTCGTCATCAATGAACAGGAGACGAGACGTATCGAGCCGACTTGACGCTTGAGCATAAAGGGTCGCGGCAATCTCAGACGGAGAACCGAGATAGACATCGCAACCACGCAACTCCTCGAGCGCAAACTCACAAGCAGCGCGAATAATATTATGTGGACCGCGAGCGCAGACATAACGTCCGTCCTCATCCTTGACGGCCTGGGGCCAGCTGGACTGATCGGCACGCTCACTGAGGCGGTCGGCCGCAACGCTCACCTTGAAGGCTGAACCAAGATCGACGCCGGACGTGACCACACGGGCCTCGTCGGCGTTCTGCTTAATCGAAAACAATGCCATGCCACGACCGTGAACGCCCCAACGGTCCATCTTCATGCTCTCGAGCTTGGAGGTAACGCGGGCATCAAAGATTCGCTCTTGCATATCCTGCGGAACGCCAGAACCGTTATCCAGAAAGACAAGCGTGCGGACGCCATCTTCCTTTGTCGTGGCGAGATAGACCTTGTCGGCGCCGGCATCGCGAGCATTACGGAGCATTTCGATGACGATGTCCTCGACATGCTGAATGTCGTGCTTAGCCTGGCGCCGCTCGGCCTCCGAAACGCGGAGGCGGACATACCCCTCGCCAAGGTTCTCCTCGACGCGAAGGTTGCCCTCCCCCGACATCGACGCGATAAATGAGATGAGCTCGTTCGCGTCGCTCATGTTATTTAGCGATATCGACAGCGCGGCTCTCGCGAATCACGACGACGCGCACCTGACCGGGATACTCCATCTCTTCCTCGATCTGATGGGCGATATCGTGAGCCAGAACCGTGGACTGGGCATCGGAGATCTTGTCCGGCTGGACCATGACGTGGACCTCGCGACCGGCCTGCATGGCATAGGTACGTTCGACGCCGTCATGGGAGTTGGCGATCTCCTCGAGCTTCTCAAGACGCTTGATGTAGTTCTCGGCAGACTCGCGACGGGCACCGGGGCGAGAGGCAGAGACAGCATCGGCGGCCTGCACCAGGACATCGAGCACCGTGTTGGGGTCGACATCGGCATGGTGAGCCTCAATAGCGTGGACGATAACGGGCTTCTCGCCATAACGGCGGGCAAGCTCGGCGCCGATGACGGCATGCGGGCCCTCGACGTCGTGGTCGATTGCCTTGCCCAGGTCATGAAGCAGGCCGGCGCGCTTGGCGGTCACAACGTCCAGGCCAAGCTCGGAAGCCATCACGCCGCACAGATCAGAGACCTCGAGGGAATGCTGAAGCACGTTCTGACCAAACGAGGTACGGTAGCGCAGGGCACCAAGGGTCTTGACGATCTCGGGGTGCAGATCGTGGATGCCGGTATCGAAGGCAGCCTGCTCGCCAGCCTCGCGCACGCGCTGCTGAACCAGGTCGGCGGCCTTGTGATACATCTCCTCGATACGGGCAGGGTGAATGCGGCCGTCGGCGATGAGGTTCTCGAGGGCGACACGGGCGGTCTCACGACGGACCGGGTCGAAGCTCGAAAGAACGACGGTCTCGGGCGTGTCGTCGATCACGAGGTTGACGCCGGAAACCTGCTCGAAGGTCCGGATGTTGCGACCCTCGCGACCGATGATACGGCCCTTGAGGTCATCAGAGGGAATGTGCACGGAGGTAACGGTGACCTCGGCAGTGTGGTCGGCAGCGCAGCGCTGAATCGCCAGAGACAGAATCTCCTGGGCGGTCTTGTGGCACTCGGCGCGAACCTGCTGCTCGGACTCGCGAATGATCGTGGCGGCCTCGTGGGTGACCTCGCCGCGAACCTTATCGAGGAGCTCCTTGTGGGCGTCCTCGCGGGTAAGGTCGGCGATACGCTCGAGCTCGGAGGTCTGCTTTGCGCAGAGCTCCTCGAGCTCACGGGAGCGCTTCTCGACCTGACCGGCCTGGCTGGACAGCTGATGCTCGCGCTTGTCGAGAGCGTCGTTGCGGCGATCGAGGGATTCCTCGCGCTGCATCACGCGGTTCTCGAGCGTACGAATCTCGTTCTTACGCTGCTTGTCCTCGGCCTCGGCGGCCTGCTTGTTCTTGATGATCTCCTCTTTAGCCTCGAGCAGAGCCTCTTTTTTGAGGGTCTCGGCCTGACGCTTAGCATCACCGATCAGGGACTCAGCCTGTGCGTGTGCCGACTGGATCTTTTCGTCGGCCTCGTGAAGACTACCCTGCTTGGCGGTGCGCATGTAGGCAATGGCGGCGATGGCACCCAAAACGATGCCAACGAGCGCTGCGATGATAGGCATGCTCACTCCTTTTTATGGATTCGTTACACAACAAAGCGAACCGTCCTTACGAACGGCTCGCGACATTTGAGTAATATGGGCGCAGCTTATGCGGGTCGGATACAGATAAACATATAAACAAACTCATCACAGATGAGCACATATCACAAAGCAAATGACAGTGTTTATCGTACGTTGAACCACAACAACTGTCAAATAAATGGCCCCAGCACGGCGGCTAAAACGCGGTGAACGGCAGGGCCACAAAACGCATACGCCTAAACCGCACATTCCTCGCGTTCGGCATTAAGACGAGCCTTAACGGCATCGGCGGCGATGTGATACGAGAAGCCCTTGCCCATCAAAAACCGAACCAGTTTTTCGAATCCGCGCGTCTCTGGAACACGCCGCTTGGCGAGCAGGGCTGACGCACGCGCCAAATCGTCTTCGACGGCAAAATAATCCTCGGGATAACCGGGAATGTCATCGAGCACGACATGACGGCGCTTGAGCTCGGTCTCGATTTTACGCTGTCCCCAACCGCGCCGCTTGCGTTCCTCGATAAAGTACGAGCAAAAGCGGTTCTCGTCTAAAAAGCGATACTCGGTGGCGCGCTCGACGGCGAAATCGATCGCGGGCTGGCGAAAGCCGTAGCGTGCCAACTTGTCACGGACCTCACCCGTCGCATGGTCGCGTCGCGATAGCATCTCGGTCACCATGGTAAGTGCACATTTACGCTCGATGAGCTGCACCGCTTCACGAAAGTTATCCCAATCACAGGGAAGATCGGGGCGATTTTTGACATACAGGCGCGCGACCCGCACGGGAATCCAAATGGACCGCTCAAAACCGCCCTCAAGCTCACAATCGATCTGTGCGCAAGGCTTTTTGGACGCATACCCGCTCGAGAACGAGGAGGCCGCCTTCTTATCGGGAAAGACGACCGTGGCCTCGGTCACCGTATACGACATGAGCGTAACCGCTACTCGTCGTCATCATCGAGCATGGCGGAACCATCGATGGCGTAAAGCTCGTCAAACTCCTCAGGCGCAGGCTGATCGGTCAGCTCGACCTCGGACGGAGCATCGTCATCAAACTCAAGCCCGCAGGCAAGGCGGACCTTATGCTCAATCTCGTCGGCGCAATCGGGGTGTTCGCGCAGGAACGCCTTGGCGGCCTCGCGACCGTTACCGAGCTTGTCCTCGCCATAGGCAAACCAGGAGCCCATCTTCTTGCAAATGCCGCACTCGACAGCCATGTCCAGAATCGAGCCCTCCTTAGAGATGCCCGTACCGTACATGATGTCGAACTCAGCAGAACGGAACGGAGCTGCCACCTTGTTCTTAACGACCTTGGCGCGCACGCGGTTACCGATAACCTCATCCTTAAGCTTAATGCTGTCGATGCGGCGAATGTCGATACGCACCGAAGAGAAGAACTTAAGGGCGCGGCCGCCCGTCGTGGTCTCGGGGTTGCCGAACATGACGCCGATCTTCTCTCGCAGCTGGTTAATGAAGATGCACGTCGTGTTGGACTTGGACAGCGAACCGGCGAGCTTGCGGAGCGCCTGGCTCATCAGGCGAGCCTGAAGACCGACCGTAGTGTCGCCGATCTCTCCCTCGATCTCGGCACGCGGGGTCAGCGCGGCGACGGAGTCGACGACGATGGCATCGATGGCGCCGGAACGCACGAGCATGTCAACGATCTCGAGCGCCTGCTCACCCGTATCGGGCTGGGAAATCAGTACCTCGTCGATATCCACGCCAATGCGCGCGGCATACGTGGGATCGAGCGCGTGCTCGGCATCGATAAATGCCACAACGCCGCCCATAGCCTGGGCCTCGGCCAGGATCTCGAGCGAAAGCGTCGTCTTACCGGAGGACTCAGGACCGTAAATCTCGACGATGCGGCCGCGCGGCACACCGCCGATACCCAGAGCGGCATCGAGGGCCAGAGCGCCCGTGGGAATGGCCTCGACCTCGAGCTCGGGACCACCGTCGCCGTACCTCATGATGGAACCCTGGCCGAATTTCTTCTCGATCTCTGCCTTGGTGGTGGCGATCATCTCATCGCGCTCTTTACCCGTCGTGCGAGCATGAACGGTACGTACGGGACCTGAATTCTTGGCCATGAAAAGCCCTCCTCTTAACAACCTGCATCGATAATAAACGAACGGCTGTTCGTGGTCAACCGTTCAGATAAATCATATGCAGGCAGTCTTTCCAAAACCCAACCAAACGCCGACCTAACACTGACCAAATGCTTGACCACAAAGGGGCAAATAAGAACAAGAAAGGCAAAAATACACCTATGACCAGCGCAAACGCTAAATTCGTCAGGGGTCCCTATCTCCACAATTAAGGGGCCCTAAGGCCCCTTAAACCACGTCTATTCCATAGAATTGAGCACGCGGACAATGCGCTCCAAAGCCTCCGCGACCGCATAGGCACGAACACACGAACGGTTGCCCTCATAGTGGCAACGCACAGAGTCCACGACCGGCACTTCCCCATCGACCGCGCGATGCGCCCAGCCAATATAGAACGTACCGGCGGGGTCCTGCTCGGTGCCACCATCGGGCCCAGCGTAGCCCGTTGCGCTTACGGCCACATCGCTCTGATAGAGGTCCAGCGAGCCCGCGGCCATCTCACGCGCCGTCGGGTGCGACACGGCGCTAAACCGATCGAGCGTCTCCTGCTCAACACCCAGAACGCGATGTTTGATCTCATCGCAATAGGCCACCGCACCGCCGCGCAGCACCGCCGAGGCACCCGGGATATCGGCAATCGTCGAGGCGATCATGCCCGCCGTCAGCGACTCCGCCGTCGACACCGTCACCCCACGGGCACTCGCACGCTCGACAATATCGCGCGCCAGCTCCTCGTTATGTGCGGAAATCTGCTCAAAAGAGTCCGTCATACCCACCAGGACCTAGACCGAAAAGACGATCTTGCGGCAGTTCCAGAAGTACTGAGCGCCCGAGATAACGGTCAGGACAACGGCAACAGCGTACAGGAAGCGTGAGACGCCATAGACACCGAGCAACAGCTCCGCAGGCCCCAACTGGAGGCCGGTCATAGCAAAGACGCACAGATAGCCGCAGATGGAGACCATCGTGGTCGCCGTCTTATACTTGCCGAGCTTATCGGCGGCAACGACCACGCCGGCCGCACTCGCGACCATGCGAAGAGCGCTCACCAGCAGCTCGCGGAACAAGATGATGAATACGGACCACACGGTCACCGCGCCAAAATCCAAGAACAGCAGCAGGGCCGAGAACACCAGCAGCTTGTCGGCGATAGGGTCCAAGAACTTACCGAAATCGGTGATCTCGTTGCGCGAGCGCGCCAGATAGCCGTCGACCTTGTCGGTGCACGACAGAATCACATACAGAATGAAGGCAGCAGCGGCGAGCGGGCCGTCGAAGGTGCTCCAGTCCGTACCGGCAACGCTCGCGTGAGACAGGGCCGAGACGATCATGAACACCGGGATAAAGACGATGCGAACGCACGTCACGATGTTGGCGGGCGTCCAAACACTCGTCAGTTCCTTATTGCTCTCGTTTGCCACGACGCTCTCCTACTCCACAACATGGCCGATAAGCTCATAGCAGAAGCTATCGGTAAACTCGACGGTCAGAATATCGCCCACGGACGCCTCGCTGGCGTCCAGATGCACCGCGCCATCGGAATCGGGCGCCTGGAACCAGGCATGACCAATCAGCTCGGCGCCGTCCTCGGTCTCCTCGATGCCGTCGACGATCACCTGGGCACGCTCGCCCACATGGGCTGCCGTGGCGGCAAAACCGAGCGACTCGGCCAGATCCATGGCCTCCTGGGCGCGCTCGAGCTTGACCTCCTCATCGACCTGGCCCTCCATCTTGGCGGCCAGGCTGCCCTCCTCACGCGAGTAGGCGAAAACGCTCGTGTAGTCAAAGCCAACGGTGTCCATAAAGTCGATAAGATCGCGGAACTCGTCGTCAGTTTCGGTCGGGAAGCCGACCATGGCCGTGGAACGAATCACGATGCCGGGGATGCGCTCGCGAAGATCACGGAACAGATCCTCGAGCTCCTGACGCGAGCCGGAGCGGCGCATGGCCTTGAGGATGCGCGCGTCACAGTGCTGCACGGGGATATCGATATAAGGCAGCACCTCAGGCGTATCGCGAATCGTCTCGATAAGCTCGTCGGTCATGCCCTCGGGCTGCAGATAGAGCACGCGGACCCAGACGTTGTGCGGGCGCACAGCCTCGGCGACGGCACGCAGCAGCTGCGCCAAATTGCGCGGCGCGCCCTCGGCGACGTCCTCGTCGGCAAAGTCGGTGCCCCAAATGCCCGTGTCCTGGCCGATCAGCACGATCTCGCGCACACCGCCGGCAACCAGGTCGCGCACCTCGGAGATAATGCTCTCGGCATTGCGCGAATGATAGCGACCGCGAATGTAGGGGATCATGCAGAAGCTGCAAAAACGATTGCAGCCATCGGAGATCTTGACGTAGGCAACGGCACCCTCGACGGTACGCTTGACCTGCGGGATATAGGCTGCGATCTCACGCTCCACGCCCAGTACGCCATCGATGACAGAAACGATACCGTCTTCCTCATCGGCCTTCACAAAGGCCGCGACCTCGGGAAGCTCGTCGGGCAGGTCATCGCCGTAACGAGACGGCACACAACCGCACATGACGATGGGGCAGGCGCGAACGCCGTCCTGCACCTCGTTAGCGAGCTCGAGCGTGGTCTCGATGCTCTCGGACGTCGCCGAGGCGAGAAACGAGCACGTGTTAACGATGGCGATATCAGCATCCTGCGGATCGAATGCCTCCTCGTAGCCCGCAGCGGTCAGCAGCGAACGCATGCGGTCGGTATCGACCTCGTTCTTAGCGCAGCCAAGCGTGATGTAGAGTACGGAACCCAACGGAGTATCCATGTTGGAGAACGGTCCTTTCGAGTAAATTAGCGGTAGTTGGTAAACTGCAGCGGCTGACCGTAGTCCTGGTCGCGCAGGAACTGGATCACCGTCTGCAGCGCGTCCTTGGAAGCAGAGGATACGCGCAGCTTATCGGCCTCGATGGTCACCTTGACCTTGAGCTTTTGGTCCTTGATGTCCTTGTTGATCTTTTTGGAGGTCGTCTGGTCGATGCCCTCGACGATATGGCCGAGCACACGCACGGTACCGCCCGAAGCCGCCTGCGGCGTGTCCCAAGAGACAGCCTTAAGGTCGATGCCACGCTTGATGAGCTTAGAGCTCAGCACGTCAATAATCTGCTTGGAGACAAAATCGGCCGGGGCATTGATCGTAAAGAGCTTGTCGCCCTTCGAAAGCTCGATAGTGGCGCCGGAGTCCTTGAGGTCATAGCGCTGAGAGATCTCGCGAGCGGTCTGCTGGAAGGCGTTATCGACCTCCTGCATATTGACCTCGGACACAACGTCGAAGCTGGAATCTTTAGCCATGGTTCTTCCTTTCGGTACGGGGAGCCTTAGTAGCTGTCGTACGAATAGTCATCAGAATCGTTTGCAGTCTGGCCGTCGGAAGCCGTGTCGGTACCGTCGGCAGATTGGGCGTCGGTGCCGTCGACAGACTGGGGGTCGGTGCCGTCGGCAGTATCGGTACCGTCGGTACCCTCGCCGTCCTTGGAGTCTGTGGTCTCCTTCTTGGGAACGGTAATGGTCACGCGCGCCACGCCCGATGTCTTGGTGTCATAGCGAACCTTTTCACCGTTCTTGGTAACCGTGACATCGGAGGGCTTGGACGTGGTGATCTCAATCGAGGACTCAGGCGTGTACTCCTGCTCAAAGGGACCAGTCGCCTGGGCGCCGTAGACCGATTTACCGTCGACCTTGACCTCAATCCAGGCGGTCTTGCCCTTGGTAACGGAAACCTTGACCTTGATGACCTCGTCCTCTTCCTGTTTTACCGTCGCCTTGGCGGCATCGGAATCGGCAGAATCCGTCGCATCGTCAGTGCCTTCATCCTCGTCAACGGATTCGGTCTTCTTGGAAGACTTCTTGGTCGTCGTCTTGGTGGCCGCGGGCGTCTCGGGCGTCGACTCGGGTGCAGAAGAGCCGCAGCCACGCAGGAGGACCACGATGAGCAGAATCAGCAAAAGTGCCACGGCGCCGATGCCGGCGTAGATGATGCGCGGATCGAGTCCATTGTTCTGAGGAGCACGTCCACCGCCGCGTCCGCGATTGGAGCCGCCACGGCCATTCCCGTGCGGCATACGACCGCGACCGCTATCGGGACGACCACGATAGCCGCCCTGGCGCTGCGAGCCACGCTGGCCCGAACGCGGCGCAAGCTCACCACGGTTCTGATAGCCACGCTGGTCAGAGCGAGGCGCCGAAGAGCGCTGCCCGTAAGGCTGCGATTGCGAACGGAGGCGCGGCGTCACCTGTGTGGTATCGGCGTCGGCATATCCACCGTGGGAACGCCCGGCTGAAACTCCGCGATAACCACGACCGGAGTAGCCACCGTCGCCGTAACCGGCGCGAGGATCGCGACTCAACCCGCGAGCGGCGGGAAGCGCACGATCATCCGGCATGGGCGTACTGCGAAAGCGATCTCGCTGAGAACGAATCTCCTCGCTGGAGCCCGTCTCGGTGATATAGCCCGCCTGCGGAGGGCGCTGGCCGTACCGCGTCGAGCGACCGCCCTGAACCATCAGAAAGCGTCCATTATCGACCGACGAACGCGAGTTAACGTAGCCGGCAGCATCCTGAAAACGACCGCCCTGCTGCGAGGTCTCGCGTTCATATGCCATGAGGTCATCAAAATAAGCGTTGACGACCTCGCGCGGGTTAAGCCCCAAAAAGCGAGCATAGCTCGAAATCATGCCCTGCGCATAGCCACGCGGGGGCATCGATGCAAAGTTACCGGTCTCGAAAAACTCGATGATCTGCGGCCTGATTTTGATGGTGTTGGCGACCTGCTGGATGGAAAGGCCCATCCGGCGACGCTGCTCGAGCAGCATGTCACCAAAGCGTGCAGCCATCAGAATCCTCCAAACTCACGATCTTCACGTGCCATCTCGGCGTCGACAGACTCCAACGCGGCGAGCCCCTCCTCGTCCAGCAGGACCTCGCGCGGCTTGGAACCGTCGGGCGGGCCGACGACACCCTTTTCTTCCAGCATGTCCATAATACGCCCGGCGCGCGCATAGCCAACCTTGAGGCGGCGTTGCAGCCCAGATGTGGAGCCCAGCTGCGATTCCACCACAATATGGGCGGCCTCCCAGATAAGAGGGTCGTCATCTTGCGGCTCGGCAACGCCCGTGCGAACAATGCCGCCACCAGCCATAGACATGGAAGCGGGCGCCACAGCAGACAGAATCTCCTCGTGGTAGTCGGGCTCGCTTTGCGACTTAACGAACTCGACGATTTCGTTGATCTCGTCGTCCGAGACAAAACAGCCCTGGATACGGCGCGGCTTGCCCCAGTCGACCTTGGAGAACAGCATGTCGCCCAAACCGGTAAGCTTTTCGGCGCCCATCTGGTCGATAATGACGCGGGAATCGATGCCCGTAGCCACGTTAAAGGCAATACGGTTGGTGATGTTGGCCTTAATAAGGCCAGTCACCACGTTAGAGCTGGGGCGCTGCGTAGCCACGATAAGGTGAATACCGGCGGCACGGCCCAGCTGCGCGATACGGACGATCGAGGCCTCGACATCCTTGCCGGCGACCATCATCAGGTCCGAAAGCTCGTCGATGATGATGACCAGATAGGGCATCTTTTGCGGCGGGTTATCGTAGTGTTCAAACTCGCCGGCTGCCTGCTTTTCGTTATACGTCGAGATCTTGCGAACGTTGAGGCGCTCGAAGACCTTCAGGCGACGCTCCATCTCGGACACGGCCCATTGCAGCGCACTGGCAGCCTGCTTGGGCTCGGTCACCACGGGCACATAGAGATGCGGCAGGCCGTTATAGCCCGCAAGCTCGACGCGCTTGGGGTCGACCATGATAAGGCGAACGTCCTCGGGAAGGGCGCGCATGAGCAAGGTCGTGATGATGGAGTTGATCATGACCGACTTACCCGAACCGGTGGTGCCGGCGATCAGCAGATGGGGCATCTTGGCGAGGTCGGCGACAACCGGCGTGCCCTCGGCATCGCGACCGATGGCAAGCTCGAGCGGACCGCCCTTCACATAGGGAAGCACGTCGCCCAGGTTGACGTTCTGACGCTTGCGATTGGGAATCTCGATACCAACGAGCGAGGTGCCGGGAATCGGCGCAAAAATGCGCACCGACTGGGCGGCAAGAGATAGCGCGATATCGTCCTCGAGGCTCGAGATCTTACTCACGCGCTCGCCCTCGCCGGGCTGCAGCTTAAAGGTCGTGACCGTGGGGCCGGCAATCCAGCCGACAACGCGGGCGCTACGGCCAAACTCAAGCAAGGTGGACTGCAACGACTCGGCAGTCTGTTCCAGCTCCTTATCAGAAGACGCGGAGGACGCCGACTGCGGGTTGGCGTGCAGGATTTCGAGCGGCGGAAGCTTGAGGCCGTCCTCTTGTTCGCCCTCGACACCGGCAGTGGTACCGTCCGCTCCCCCATCACCGGCTGCAACAGGAGCAGCGGAAGCCGTAGAGGAGGAAGCATCGGAAACCTTGGGATGCTTTAGAAAGTCAGGTATCTGCGGAGCTGCCGAAACGGGATTCACGGCAAACGGCGGCTCTGACTCGTCAGCCTTGTCCGGGTCGTCTTCCATCGAAAACTGTCCGGTGACCTGTCCTGCGTTGGCGCGGCGACGCGGCAGCAAGGTGGTCTTGGCGGTCTCGAGCGGAGCCTCGACGTCATCGTCATCGCCCTCGGTGAGCTCGATTTCGCTATCGGACCAAGACGGGTCGGGCTCGCTCGTGTTGAGCTTGGGCGCGGCCTTGCCCTTCTTGGCATGGCGGCGCGGCAGCAGCGTGGTCTTGGCGCGCTCGGCCTCCACGGCCTCGGACACGTCGACAAACGGATCATCGTCCTCGTCGTCATCCAAGACCGGGTCGGCATCGCCACCCATGACCGTGGTCACCGCGGCGTCAGTCCCCTTCTGGCGCAGGATGCTCAGGTGCGGATGCGCGGCACCGGGTACCGACAGGGCCTCTTCGTCGCCCCACGGGCTTGCGTTGACATCGGCACGACGGCGCTCGGCAAAATCAGCAGCGTGATCGCGAGCAGAGCGCAAAACGCCGCCCACCGAAAAGCCGATGATGACCAAACCTACGACGACAAGCCCCAACAAGACAACCATGGCGATAGGTTTACCCAGGGCGTTTTGCAAGGCACTTGCGATAAAGGCACCAATGTAGCCGCCCGAGGCGGAAAGGTTCTGCGGCGCAAACATGAGGTCGCACGAATCGCTCGTACCCGGCACCATCAGCGACAGGATAGAGACAATGGCCACAAAGACCACGGCGCCGCCCGCAACCGAACGAATGTTGAGCGGCGAGTCCTCACCCAAAAAGAGCGTGGCGGCAAACAGCAAGATGACGATCGGCAGCACGTAGGCGCCCAGGCCAAAGCCGAGGTGATAGAAACCGGCGACAGCAGCCGTTACGGGCGCCGTTGCCGGCGAAATCACGGCAATGAAGGATGCAATCGCCAAAACGGCAATGACCACGCCGGCGATATCGCGATTGGCCGAAGGCTCGACCAGGGGCTCGAACTCATCGAACTCCGCCTCGTGACCCTTATTGGCACGCAGATGGGAACCGGCACCCTTAGCAGATGCCGGTTGGCTGTTGGCTTTATTGCCTTTGGCGTTTTGTGCAGATCCGCGCGCCAAACTAAACCTCCATGACGACCGGGATGATCATCGGACGGGTGCGCGTACGGCTCCAGATAAAGTTGGAGAGAGAATCGCGCACGGCTTTGCGAATGGCATCGGAGCCGCTGCTGGTAAAGCTAAACTTGCCCTTCTCGATCGTCTTCATGATGGCTGCGGAGGCATCCTCAGAGAACTGGTCGTCGATGGCAAACGAAACGCCGCGGCCCGAGAACTCGATAGCCTCGATCTTCTTATGCTTGAGCGAGACGATGGCAACAGCCGTGACCATACCGTCGTTGGCGAGCTTTTGGCGATCGCGCAGGACAATGGGGTCGGTATCGCCGATGCGCAGACCGTCGACATAGACGACGCCGGACTCGACGGGCGCACCGCGTTTGACGATACCGCCGCGCATCTCGAGCGTGTCACCATTGTCGAGGATAAAGATGTGATCGTCCTTGAGGCCCATCTTGCGTGCAAGTTGAGCATGGGCGCGCAGATGCACGGCCTCGCCGTGGACCGGCATAAAGTAGGTGGGCTTGGCCATGGCCATCAGGAGCTTGAGCTCCTCCTGGCTACCGTGACCCGAGACGTGAACGAGGGCGCGGTTCTTATCCCACACGTCGCAGCCAAGCTTGGCAAGGCTGTTGACGACCTGCTGAACGGCCTTCTCGTTACCGGGGACCGGCGTTGCCGAGAGGATGACGGTATCGCCCTCATGGATGGAGAGCGTCTTGTGCTCGCCGTTGGCCATGCGGGACAGGGCCGACAGTGGCTCGCCCTGCGAACCGGTGCACATGACGACGATCTTATCGTCGGGCAGGTTGTCAATATCGAAGGCATCGATGATATCGGCATCATCGATGTTGAGATAACCGAGCTCGCGCGCCACGCGGGTGTTGGTGAGCATGGAACGACCGGTCACGACGACCTTGCGGCCGCACTTGCGGGCGGCGTCGCAGATCTGCTGCAGACGATGGATGTGGCTCGAGAACGACGCTACGAACACGCGGCCCGGAGCATTCTTGATGGCATGCAGCAGATTGGGGCCGACCTCGGCCTCTGACTTAGTAAAGCCGGGGACCGTGGCGTTGGTGGAGTCGGACAGCAGCAGGTCGATGCCCTGCTTGGCAAAGCGGCTGATAGCGGCATAGTCGGGCGTGACGCCGTCGATGGGCGTCTGATCGAGCTTAAAGTCGCCCGTGTGCATAACGGTGCCCTGGTTGGTGCGAATAAACACGCCCAAAGCACCCGGAATGGAGTGCGTCATCGAGAAGAAGTCGAGCGAGATGCCACCCAAATTGACGTGGCTTCCGCCCTTGACCTCACGGAACTTGGGTGCACGAATGCGGAACTCGGAGAGCTTGCCCTCGATAAAGCCAAGCGTCAGCTTGCTCGAGAAGATAGGCACCTTGTTGTTGAGGTCCTGCAGCAGGTACGGAAGCGAACCGGTGTGGTCCTCGTGACCGTGAGTGACGATGATGCCGCGGAGCTTTTCCTCGTTCTCAAGAACGTAGGTGTAATCCGGGAGTACCAGGTCGATACCGGGCTGCGAGTCGTCGGGGAACATGAGGCCAGCGTCGACGAGCACCATGTCGTCGCCGCACTCGAAGACCGTCATGTTCTTGCCGATGCCATCAAGGCCGCCGAGCGGGATGATCTTCAAGGGAGATGATTTTTTAGCTGCCATAGGTGAGTGTTGTTTCCTTTCTTCGAAACGGGTCTGGAACAACCGGCGGGGCGCTTCTGGCAAACCGACCGTCGGGAACGTACAAACATGCATCACAGAGTCGATGCAGTAACCACAGTATGATACCCATTTGCATACCAACAGACCACCCATGCATCAAAGCCCCATCTGTAGCCGTGTATCCCGCCGGTCAGGGCTCAGCGGCCCCGGCACGGGCTAAGTTTCCTGCTCTACAGTCCTGCTCACGACGGAGGCCACATTAAGTGGCCTCCTGT
>OGZE01001028.1_pt1 | contig 18205 bp, 15 predicted proteins | sample 1576731 | NCBI WGS metagenome assembly OGZE01 (sample SAMEA3541503, study PRJEB24748) | human gut metagenome | biome: human gut; feature: human-associated habitat; material: faeces | place: China | collected 2012 | reverse complement strand
CGAAACGGAGATCACCAGCTGTGCAATCAGGATCAGAGTGATAAAGTTCAGGTTACCGTCACGGATACCCACATCCACCAACGACTGTGTCAGAAATGGGAAGATAAGTTGCAGCAAGCTCGCTGTCAGCATTCCCAGAACCAGTTGAATCAACTGTTTACGATAAGGAGACAAATACTTAAGAAAAAAACGAAGACTGCGACTGCCGGACTCTTCCTCGTCCCCCTGCCCTTGGAATTCCGGGCCCGGTTCAAGCGCAAGTGCAGCTCCTTTCTCCTCTCCGTTCACCTTGGTAGACAACCAACACTTTTTAAATTCTTCCTCACTGTACGAAATCAACTGACGTGCCGGATCAGCGATATAGAAACGGTAGCCACTGCGCTTCTTCTTTATATCATAACAGACCACAAAGTGGTTCTGGTTCCAATGCAGGATGCAAGGCAACGGTACGTCCTCTTTCAGTTGCTCCAAAGAGATACGGACCCCCGAAGTACGGAAACCGATGGATTCCGCCGCATCACTGATGCCCAACATGGAAACTCCTTCACGGGTAATAAAAGAACGTGCACGGAGGGTCTGCAGGGAATAGCTCTTACCATAGTACTTCGCAATCATGCGAAGGCAGGAAGGGCCGCAATCCATAGCGTCCAACTGGAGGTAATGAGGAAAAGAACTTAGCTTCATTTATTCATAATATTAGTCTACGTAGCAAAAATACATCACATATCCGGAATATAATGCGCTTCTCCGGGAATTTGTGAAAAAAATTCCCGGAAAGGATAATTTATCTGTTTCCCGTTCAGAAAATTCAGCAGCAAAAGCATGCCCTTATACTGCCTTTTCTTTAAAACTCTTTCACAAGCATTGCTCAAATCAAACAAATAGGTTTCTTCTCTGATCCGTACACTTTTATCCCCCGAAGACAATCGAAGCAGGACATACCACGCAATGCCCTCCAGTCCCGTAGCTAAAGAGTAGTCATCCAAACGCCTGACATCATATTCCATCACTTTCTTATCAATCTTATTCCGTTCTTCATTGCCGGTATCTTCCACAAATCCGTACCGGACAAGATATTCTACCCCCCAACCTATGCCAGCCCATCCGAAAGACAGACCGACCGGCATACCCAAGCGAACATACTCCATCACTTCATCCAGCAACTCTTCGGCAAATTCTCCAAAAATTCGCGATTCGGCAACATGAGAATAATGAAAAAAGAAAAGACAAGATCCCATCTTTCCATAAAACAGCCCTATGTCAGTTTGTCTGTAGGAGAAATAAAGTGATTTTGCTATCTTTTCTATCTGTGCATCCATAACATTTCTTTTTTAATAACTGACAGGTATTTCATAGTCGAGGCGATAAAGTTCTTTTATCCGTGCTATCTGTTTCTCATCTCTCAGTTCAAACTGAACGGATGTCGCATTCGACCTCTCCTCAGGTATATCAACTCCTTTCTCTTCTAAGAAACAGTTTAATTTACTGAGCGGTACAATACAATCCACCTCTGCAGAAGTATAAAAATCAGATTGCCTGCGTATATGTTCATCCTGCCACAACGGATTTGTCTTCCCCAATTCAAACTCAACAAACGAAAGAAAGCGTTCAAAAGAATGATCCTGATAAAGATTACACATATACATATAACGGTTAAAAGTACGTTCAAGTATAAAATATTTATAAGCAGAAATCAGTCTTTCCACCGGATCCCTCCAAACCGCTACCTTCAAATACGATTTATGCTCCCTTTCATAACCGGACATCTCAGAAACCGGTACCAAAAAACGTTCGGGTTTTACCCGGGCGATATAAAAATGAGTCTGATCTTCCGTATCAGGAATCATACCTATAGACGCATAGATAGCTATATTCTCCAAAAAAGTGAGTCCACATTTCGAAATAAGGACAAAAGCCATACGATGCTTCTCTACAAGACAAAAATTACATCCGAAGAAGTCTAATGGTGGTTTGTTTAGCATTGCAATATCTTTCATGATATACTACGATTTTCGATGTCCAACATACATACAATAAAGTGATTCAGTTCCCTGCCATAGCCCCTTATCCTTCCATCGTCTGGAGCCGGTCATAGTACAGTTTCATCCTGTTCAGTATCTCCTCACTATACCATCTTCCAAGAGACTCTTGCCGACTGAGTTCCTCACAAACACGAAGCATTTCTCCCGCCCTATCGTACAAAGTAGTATAAGTTCCGTCCGGATGCAATGTACAGGCGGTAGAATATATCTGCAGCAACCTTACATAAAGCGCTTCTTTTGCCTCTCTATGTTTTTTCTCAAACAAATGTTTACGGCTATATTCCAGTAACTTCTCAATAATCAATTGAATGGAAGCAATCCGCCTACCCGCTGCTGTCGCTGTCATAATCGATCCTTCCCGTTGCCGGTAATAATAAAAATCAATATCGGCAACCGTCATTTTCTGAGCGGTTGTCAGCACCTGCGGAGTCCATAATTCATCCTCATGAATCAGCCCCGGCTCAAAGCGAAAACCGTTTTGCTCAATAAAATCTCTCCGATATAAATAGTTGTACACCATAGGGACATAACATCTGCAATCCATCACTCTTGAGAAATACGTACTTCCGGACACCACGGTTCCCGTCGCAAACAACTCCCTGCTCCTTCTTTCCCAACTTCGCACCTGCCCATCCGGATGTACCGCCAATGTATTTCCTGAGACAATGTCCGTCCGGGTCTTCATCGCTATAGCACAAAGCACCTGCAAAGCATTCTCTGCCAGCCAGTCGTCACTGTCCAGAAATGCCAGATAATGCCCGGATGCATGTTCTATTCCGGTATTCCGTGCAGCAGAAAGTCCTTGATTCGCCTGTTCCACATAAACGCAACGAGCATCCTTACCCGCATACTCCCGCAGCAACTCTCCGGAATTATCCGTCGATCCGTCGTTCACCAGAATGATCTCAATATCCGTCAAAGTCTGCTTCTCCAAAGAGTGCAGACATTCCTCCAGAAAAAGTTCCGTATTATAGACCGGAACCACCACCGAAACTACCGGTCTTTTTACCTCTTTCATATCCCTCTCAATTTTAGTTCGTGTATTTTTGGGGAATCAATATATCCATCCACCATCTATCTTTTATCAAGCTGCGAAACACATTTATCTGCCACTACTCGTCCTCCCCCTTTCAACATCCTCCACGGAATCCTTCCTTTACCCGTCATAAAGAAATAAGCGAATACCGGTTCCGCCCAACGTACGGTAACAAAAGGTTTATATCTCTGTTGTAAACTCCTGTACGACAGCTTCACAAAGGTGCCCAAAGGTATAAACCGCTCCGGATGTTTCCGGTAAGACTGCCGATAGCCCTCTTCATGTTCCTTCATCAGGGCACGCAAATGAAACCAACAAAAACCGGCATCCAATATTTCATTCGGACAACACATCACTTCCAGTCCCCGATGACGGCCATCCGGCTTCGTTTCCGTCACATACCTGAATATCCGGTCCGCAGACACCTCAAAAAAGAAAGTATCACGCACGCCATTGAACGGAGGGAGTATCTCTTTGCAGTCAGGCTCCGGATGTTCCTGCCCCAACCCTACCATCCACTCCCGGTCTTTCCGGAACAAGTTAATGCCCGACATCGAGACAGGCACTTTATACCGAATGATCATCTTCTCCAGATAAGAAGCATACAACGCATGCGTCCACAACGCAATTCGTTCCAGCCACCTGAACGGTCGCATCTCTATACGGTTGAAAGAGTCCAGATAAGCCCGATACAGGTTGTAAGAGATGCATTCCGCCACGGTGAACCGCACTTTTTTATCAGAACGGTAAGCATCACAGATATGTTTCAGCCGATCCGTAAAATAAACCTGATCGGCATCGATCTTCACTGCGTACCGATAGCTTGCTTTCGACAATGCATAGTTGCAATAGCCTGCCAACGTATGGATAGAGTCGGGCGGCAACAGCTTTGCCTTCTCAAACTCCTCCTCATCCAGATCAATCGGATATACAGACGGCTGATACTCAAAGACCCTGATTTTATCCGGATATTGTGCCGCCTTCTGCCTGAGAATCTCCGGCGTACGATCCATACAATCATGATAGACAGCTATCAACTCATCCAATCCATCGATACACGAATCAATGCACATCTCCAAAAAATCCTCACAATTCTTACAACGCAATAACCCCGATACCCCATCGGGCCGTTCGCGTGTCAACGTATCCGTATCAACCACATAAATCTCCTTCAAAGTAACAGGAGGCATTTTTTCTTTAATAAACCCGACCATATTCCGGAGAGTTTCTTCTCCTGTTGCCTGAAACCACAGAGGCTGCCCCTTCTCCATCCTCTGTTCAAAATCTCCATAATTCCCCAATATCCGGGACAAACCGCCGATCAACTCCTCTTTCGTTTTCGCTATCATCCCCAGCCCCTCGGCTTCCACATCCGGAGAATACCGCGATCCCTCGGTCGGATCGTACACCAACGGGACAGCACCATGCGCCACTCCCTCCATTAAAGAAGAAGAATAGTGTGCCACCCCTACCCGTGTGCGGGCAAATACCTCTGCCAGCTTTCCATCCGTTACCATTTCTATATTGGGAATCTGCTCCCATTCCATGCGTACCTCCTCACCTATCCTGAACTCAGGATGTTCACGCACCAGAAACCGCCGGGCGGGAAATTCCGCAGCAACCGTCCCTATCAGACGGATCATCTCTTGAAGATACTTTTTGTCACTCAGAAAAAAAGGTCCCTGCAAGAAAAAAGTAACACACTCCTTTTTCGTTTCATTGCGTGGTTCCACCTGATACATATAGCCCGTCGGAACAAAGTCCGGCAGCGGATTATGCTTCTCCCACAAAGTCCGGAAACCTTCCCCCCACATCAGATAGTACCGGTAAGGCATCCTCCTGAAAGCAGTGTGCATCAATGACGGCCATCCCTGCTGGATACACAAGGTCGGTATTCCATAATCACGTCCTATGGTGGCAAGCAATAACTGCTGGTAATGGCAGCCTTCCAGAAAAATCAATCCTTTAGGTTGCAAGATCCTCATCAATATATCAAATGTATTCGCATATTGAAAAATCAAGGGGAACCACTCTTTCAGAAATGGATTAATCAACGGAGCTGTTTTGGTAAATTCAAGAGTTATGGCCGTTACAAAGTCCGGCAACTCCGTTTCATCCGGAATCTCATATTCCGACAAGAGCAACACCGGTTCTTCCAGACGTTCAATCAACGGAGTCAGATAAGCCAATTGACGGGCATTATAAATATAGATCACCAACTGCCCGCCATAAGGTGCCAGTGCTTCATACCATTCATGGTCGTAGATTTTGTATTCCTCTTCCTGTCGCCCCCATTCTTCCACCTGCTTATCGGCCAGTATCTCCTTTACGCTACCCAATGCTTCCCCACAGCTCTTTCCTTCTTTACGTAACCGGTCGTACTCCTCTCTATGCCATGTGAACTGCCAGAATAGTAAATTGATCAAAGGCACGCCCACATCATGCCTCCCCATTTTCAGCCAATACTCTTTCTCTTCCCTCAAATGGTTCACGTAGTCAGACAGCACCCTATCCAGTACTTCATAATACTCCACATAATAGTCCCGTCTATCCATATCTTTTTTTATTAAAGCCCGGTTTCAATACAATGTTCAGCCAGTCTCCAGTCCGCTTCTTCATCGATATCTATCATCCCTGCGGGACCGATCTCCACCACCTTCACAACTCCCGAAAGAAGCTGCCCGGAGTCCAGTATTCTCCCCACCGTAGAAGCATAGAAAGCTCCCGACTCTATCAGAAAACCTTTGTACTCCTGCCGGCGAGGTTTGGTTTCGAATGAATAGTCCAAAGGTCTCCCCTCATCACTCCAACGAAACTTCTTCAAACGGCAACAGGCAACATAGGAATCCGCCTCACCCCTTTTCATCTCTTCTGCAAGCCCCCTTAGTTCTTGTGCAGTCGTAAAAGGAGAAGTAGCCTGTAACAAAATAAAATCATCATTCCGGTCCGGCTTACAAAAATGGAAAAATTCCTGTACAACTTCCAGACTGGGAGCCTCATCCCTTGCACTCCACTCACTGCGCCTGAATATCCGTACAACTTCTTTGTAACGGCCTCGTATCAGACTCTCCATTTCATCACAATTTGTCGCTACACATATCTCGTCCGCTATGCCGGAAGCAAGGATGGTATCGATAATCCAACATACCAGAGGTTTGTCTCCCAGCATACGCAGGTTCTTACCGGGGATACCTCTACTCCCTTTGCGAACCGGAACAAAACAGAAAGTACGATTCATAAGCTATTATCATTTACGGTTTCACATGACAGAGGTTCGGTTTTCCAATAGCCAATTCATAATTAGAGGGCGAAGGACACAGCCATTGGTAAATGCAGTCACAGCAAGGTTTTTGATCGCGGATGCGAAGCCAGGAATGGCCTTCGGTCATCTCTTTATATATCAGTTTCCGAACATCATTCGTCCAGATATTCCCCACTGTAGGCGAGAGTTCATTTGTATACATATCTCCATTTGAGCATACCGACAGCTTTCCAAAATCATTAGAATTGAGTATCTGGTTTCTCATTAAATCCTGCATAGATAAATGCTTGGAAAGAATGTCCTCTTCATACAGGAAAACATTCTCTTCAAAAAAAGGCAAATTATCGCCTCTATACTCGGGTTCTATCTTATATTCCTGAATAGCATACTTTTCTACAATTTCATTGGCCTGTTCCAGCTCCTTCTCCGAACTGACATTGAAAATCCAATACACATGACCTTCCTGTCTTTTCGTAAGTTCCCTTATCTTTTCTTTCCATTTTTCAGGCTCAGTTACCCGTATGGTAGTCATATACCCTGAATCGACTGCCAAAGATAATGCTGAGTTGTCTGTACCAAAACAACCCATCCACTCCATGACATCCTGCACCCTTTCCTTTTCAAGGCTCCACGCTTGCAAGGCCTGCTGTTGTTCAGTCGTATGAACCACAAACAGAAGTCGTTTTACTTCACTACACACAACTTCACTCCATACTTTATCAGCCAGCCTGCAGGATTCATGTTCATCCAAATGATCAAAATCCACCTTAACCTGATATAAATACGTGAACATGTTCATACCTACGAACCCCGAGTCAAAGCGCTGCAAGCGAGTCACTTCTTCCTGCAAGTTCAGTACCGGATACAATTGTATAGGTTTTCTGTCGGACAACTCACAATCATAAAGGTCACCGAAAAATTTATCTCTCACTGTTTTAAGAAAATTGAATGTAACCGGACGCTCCAAATCCTCCTTCGTTATCTTGATAACCCCGCAATTCTTCTTCTCTATTATAGTTTCAATCAAGGTATGTAATTCACTATTGGAAACCCTAATATACCCACCATCAAGAGTATTGTACAGTAATATCTCATCCAATTTCACCGTAATATATACATATGGTTCAAATGCAAACCAGTATTCTTTTGTAATATCCATCATATTATTACTTTAAGCCAAAACTACTTCCATTATTTTTTCATACGCATCAGGACGTTCTTCCATAAATGAAAGATTACGAGCTACATATGCAATAAATTCATCCTCATTAGTATAACCAGGACAACGGACTTCATCCAATACCTCTAAATGATCAATAGTAAACATACACTCTGTACAAGATTGAGAACGATAACAAGTACTACATTGTGTACGGAACATATCATAATATAAATTATATTGTTTTGCTATCTCTTCACAGGATAAATCAACACAACCATCTGCACCAATATTTCCTAAACCATATTGCTGACCAATACGTTCGCATGTCAAAATTTTCCCATTGGCAGTTACAAACATCTTCCGTCCAAAAGGCAAACATGTTCCCGTTGGAATAAAATTGCAAGGGATTTGTTTACTAAATAAATCATTATAGGACCGATACACATTTCCATTATATTGATGAATAAAGGTACAAACTTCACTATAAGCTGGTACATCTATAAACATTTCGTCCACTAACACTTCATAATTCTCACTTTGTTCCAGATCTCCAACTTTATTACGATACATTTTCGCGAACTCTTCTTTTTTATCTTCTCGGATACCAGTCGTATTCAACGATCCTATACGTGGTTTTTTACTATAACGTTCCTTTATAAAATGATAAATCCCCTCTACTGTATTTCTATTGTGTAACACCGCATTAAAATTTACATATTTATCAAAGTAATCTGAATGTTTCTGCCGTAACAAATCCACATTCGTAATATTTCTATGAAAAGAATTTTCTCCTCCTAATGTTATTCGGTAACTATTACTCCACTCATCTCCATCTAAACTGACTAACAAATGAAAACTTTTTTCTACCAAATAGTCCATATATTTATCCAATAGCATTGCATTTGTAGTCATAGAATACTGAATCTTCCGATTTCGTATTTGCAAGGATTCAATATAATCAACAACTTTCCTAATTAAAGGCATATTAAGCAAAGGCTCTCCACCATAAAAGCTTATAAACAGGACTTTGTTTACAAATCGCTGCTTAGATTCCGACCATATCTTCTGAAGAAAATCAATAATTTGCTTAGCAGAATCAAAGTCCATCATTTTCTTATGCCGTACATCAAAATCCCCATACAGCTCTCCATATCCACAATATTTACAACGCAAATTACACGTATCGGTCACCTCAAACACTAGTTGATTAAGATTAGACAATTCCTCTCTTACCTTTTCTGCTGTCAGTACACCTTCATATTGATGCCCACTCCCATCTAAATAACCATGTTTTTTCAGATAAGAGGCTTTATACGCATAGTAGCTTTCAATATTTATTTGCTCTTTGTCGGCCAAATACGGAACCAACAAAGGATGTGTTAGAAACATACATTTCTTATCCTTGTTAATAGTATAAATATTATGTCCAGATGTCACACAACTCAATACAGATTTCATAATGGTTTACTGTTTTAATCTTTTAATTTATAAATAGCAATAATAGGATTATCATCTTCTCCCATTTCGTCAAGAAGACGCATCAATTCCGCTTTCTTTTTCGGAAGTTTAACGTTAGTAGTTTTTATAGTTTCTTTCAATTTATCAGCCTGAACCGCATCAATAGATGAATAGATATGATGATTATCAATAAAGCGAAATCCGTGTATATTAATCCCTCCATCTACATCGTTTGTAATACCAGGCGTATCTAATGCAAACCAACCACCAATTCTGTCCGAAGATTGACTCCAAGTCTTCACTTCTCCCGTTTTCTTATTGAAGAAACTATACCACCATTTTTTACCATAAACATAATCAAGCAACAAAAATTCCTTGGTCTCCGCAATAGCCATCATCAGTATATAATTTTCTCGTTTACTTTGTATATTTATTTGATATTCAGAAACAGGTAACTTATATCGTCCCAGATTTAAATGATAACGTGGGAAAATAGAATCCAAATTTACCCCATAGATTGTATCATTAATTACAGAATAAGCATTGTAGTAATTGTCATAAAACCAATGACGGGGACTATCAATCATCACAAGTTGAGGACAATTTGCATCAAAATTCGAATCTAGATAAGGGCTTTGATTTGCCACAATAGTGCCGTCAACTCCTACTATACAAACAGTAGAAACATATTGAGGAAAGAATTTTCCTTCAGGTATAAAACCAGGATAACAAACAACGTTATTACTCAGAAGATCAAAATCAGCAGATGCACTCATCAATGCCTCAAAATCTTTAGGAGGAGATATTTTCTGAACAAATTGATTATCTTGTACTTGATATACAAAAAAGCCACTGCGATATGCTGATTTAACGTAAATAAGGCTATCAGTAGCCGAAAAGCCAAGTATTGTATTTGTTTCTCCTGGCCCCTGTCCTAACTTTCCAAGTGAACGAATAAAAGTTCCATCTCTACTAAACACCTTTATTAAAGATTTTTCTCCTTCACTTTTGACAAAAAGGTAGTCAGGTGTTAATTGTATTTTAGAAATATAGCCTATTAGCGACTGGTCGTTTGTCTCGGGTTTAATATATTCCACATCCTCTACAAATTGACTCATCAATAGCTCTTCACCACAGTCAGAAAGATAGTCAGCCAAGTTTATTTCACAGAAAGCCTCCACTTGAGGGAGCGTATCATTTACAAATTGATCATTACTTTTCCTCTTTTGACAAGCGATAAGCATACAGAGCAAACTCAATAAAAACCAATGTTTTTTCATAATTTAATATAGTTAGGGTGCTTTAGGAAAATGCCCAATGCACTAAATTTAGAATCCTCTTTTACAGTTGTACAATTCACCTATTCCTTCCATTCGACTTTACAAATTATCCTGCCTAAACCTTAATCATTCAAACGAGTTAACTTGATTTTTCTATTCTTTCATTTCAAACTTATTTGAAGAAGCTAAAATTATACGGTGATCAAAATTCATAAAAACATAAAAAACTATCATTTACTTCAAACGTAAGTTAGTATAACTTATCTTTTGTACTAACCACACTTGTTACTAACAAACAATAATCAACATACATTAATATAAAAAATCCGTTCATTAGCCAAATAGCTGAATTAGGAATGTATTAGAGTGCTTCAGGTTAAAACCTGAAGCACAGACTAATCACATAAAACTTTTATTAGAGGCGCCAGCAATAGATCCATTTATCTCAACCTTGCAAATAACGTCACCACCATAAGAGGTCTTTCCCCCTTCATAGTTTTTTTCTGCATTATCTACAACGCTCGACCCATTACTATCAGCGTAGTGACAACCACATCCACAACCCTTATCACCGCCACGAAGATTATTCATCTCTCGCTTCTTGAGCTCATCATCATTCAAATGATTAAGCTTGATTTTCTTTAAGACTTTCATTTTAATTACATTTTTAATAAATAATAAATTGATTTAAAATTTCATCAAGAAGGATAAACAAAAAAGAGTTCGAACTAAAATATTTTCAAAGCCTGCAGTCTTTCAAAACATTTCCTTCTCCATTTATCTTAGGTCCTTAGAAAAAAGAATGTAAACATATTCCCCTTTCTAATTTTAACATATATGTACCATTAAGCTTATAACCTATTATAGCAAGCCTTTAATCCTGCATTCATCCGATCTAAATTGTATTTTGTCACAAATGTTTGTCTACTTATCATTTCCATTCTTGTTTTCTCATTTTCATCATTTAAAATCTTTATAACCTTATGTACCAGATCTCTCACATTAATTCCATAAGTTCCACCAATCTCTTTCTGCTGAACCCGATATTCTGGTTGAAGCATTTCAGAAAGACCAGTAGAAGCCGTACCAACCAAAGCTAAACCATGCATCATCATTTCAATAGCAACATAACTACATTGCTCATGAAAAGAAGGCATCACTCCCACATCGGCTATTTGATAAAAGTCATATAACTTTTTCTTATCGATCTTACCTGTAAAAGTCATTCTAGTCCATAAGTCCTCACACTCATTTAGAAATACATTATAATTTCCATCTCCAACTATAAGTAGATGTGCATTAGGTTCGACTTTAATTATTTCTCGAAAGGCTAAAATCAGATAATCCACTCCTTTTATCTCATCCAAACGCCCTACAAAAAGAATTATCTTTTGTTTCTCGGAGAAACCATAATAATTTTTCTTCACCAATCGAATTTGTTTACTGCTCTCTCCTCTTTCGTCTTGGAGCCCATTGTATACAAGCCAAATTTTCTCGTAAGGTATATCATAATCATCAATCAACACTTGCTTTGTATATTGAGAAAGGCAAAACAAATAATCCATTTTTTCAAAAAAAAGTTTCTCTTCTAAAAAGCTTATATATATTTCATTTTCAGAAGGTATACTTCCTCCTTTGCTTTGTATTATTTTATGAAATTTATCTATATTCCCCTTTAATTCAAAGCACCAATCCATATAATGGATTGTCATAACCATCTTACTTTCTGGAAAATATTCTTTTATGCAAGTTGCCAGAAGGTAGTGTAGTTGAAAATTAAAATGAAACACGTTAACATTTTGTATATCAATATAAGACTTCAACACATAAACAACATTTCTAGCCCATCTTTTCTCCTGTGATTGGCTCAAGATATAGATAAAAGGAAATCTTAAAATTCTTATTTTACCCGATTCATCATAATCTACTACAAATTCCTTGACTTCTGATTGCAATTCGATCAAAGTCAAACAGAGTAATGGATCATCCTTCAAACACTTCATCACTTCTCTAAGATAGGTACCAATCCCATATTGAGAAGCCCTACTACCCTTACTGATCAAATAAATGTGTTTCATATTCCTTCTTTATCAAATTTAATCCAACTTTCCAAGAAAGTTCATCTTTTAGCGAGTATGGTTCTAAAATTCTCTTCCAAATCAGCCCCACATTCCAAGTCTCATTACATACCCTACGCAAAGATTCCAAATAGGTGTTATCAAATGGCAACATACCATTACACATAAGAGACAAACGCATATTTACATAAGAAGCTATCCCTAATAACCCAGTTTCAAAAGAGTGATTCCTAATTCTTAAAGGATCACATTCCATAATCTTCTCATCTACCTCTTGCAATATATCATTTGTAAGTAATTCCACAAAACCAAGTTGGACAAGATATCCAATCCCCCACCCAATACCGGATAGACCATTAGAAAAACGGATAGGTACTTCATCATGGAGATCTTCAAGCACCTCATCCAGCATTTCTCCGGCAAAGTCTTCATACAACGTATTCCCTGTATGGCGGGCATAATGGAAAAAAAAGATTACGACTCCCATTTTGCCGTTCAATATTCCCGGATCTCCACAGAAACTGCCATGCAGCATCTGATGATTGGCTATTCTTCTCAATAATATTTCATCCGTTTCGTTCATTCTCTTTCCAAGATTTTATATATTCACTCAATTCACTCCGCTCCATGCTACATACTTTCACAAACTCCATCCGGTTCTTAAAGGCCAGTTCCTCGGTTGCGTATCCCGAGTTTTCACCTCTTGGATGCCATAGATGATACAAAGGTCCATCCTTTACCCAATGTACAGGATATCCCAATATCTCCATACGCCGGATACGCTCAGCGTCTTCGGGTCCCCAACTGATGAAACGTTCATTATCACCTCCACTACGTAAATAAGTTTTACGATTCACCACAAATACCCCACCGCATGAAGGACGTTTCATCAGATGGGTATATCCTTGCATTGCCAAATATTCACATCCCTGCCCCGACTGCTCAAATGCTTTACTTTGCTTATCCGACAGCATTTTCACAACTCCATTATATGGAACGCTCAAAGCATAGTCCTGTTCCATAATAGCTTGCGCCGAGACTTCCAATTGAGACAAAGGGAATATTATATCAGCGTCCCAAATTGCTACAACGGGAGTGGTGGCCTGTTTTAGCAAAGAGTTGACATAAACCGTTTTATGATAAACCGCACTTTCATCATACACATACGAATAGGTCACCCCGTTATCCTCTCTTACCGGGAAGTAGCCCCTTCTTTCTCCCGCTTCGAGTACGTGCACGTTCACCCCGGATGAAGTGACATGCCGAAGCAAAATGTCAAGATTTCGTTTCCGTTCCGGACTATCTATCCGGACAGGAATCCCAATGGTAACATAGGCGACATACCCCATAAGCTTTTTTATTTACTCATACAGCAGTCTATCAAAGCAGATACCTTTGTACGATAGAACCCTGTAGGATACAATTCAAATAAAAAGTCGAATAAATCTTCAACCGATTCATCAGAATGTTTCAATTCCTCTTCCAACCAATCAATCAAATAAATGAGATACTCTTTCAACAATGCACTTGAAGAGGTATCTACCGATACAAACGTAGGAAGAATCCGAATGAGCATATAGCGACCAAGTCCGACTATCCCGTTCTGTAAAGAAAGACCTGATATCCCATAGATATGGATATTCCTTACCACACACAAGTCTATTTCTTTCAGAATTTCATCTGTATCTCCTTCCACATAACCATGCTGTACCAGATATTCAATTCCCCAACCAATGCCACATAATCCGTCACCAAAAGATACAGGCATTGAATAATCCAGACGCTCACAAACTTCATCGAGCAACACACCGGCTATCTCTTCACAGACCACCTCACCGGAAAGGCGGGCATAGCGGAAAAGAGCAATGGCAATCCCCATTTTTCCGTTGGTTAGCCCGAGGCAGGACGTAGAACGTCCTGCCTGAGCTAACTCCCTAACCAAGAAATACTTATTCCCAATTAATAGTGAACCAACCATAGATGTATCCCCCTGTTGGCGTTGTCAACTCCAGCTTATAGTCTCCCTTTTCAAAATCTTCTACTGAAATGGCTAAAGAGTTTTGCTGCTCTGAATTTATACAAGAAGAATACAATATACCCTTCTCAGAGAGAATACGTACAGTAACTTCTCCGGAAGGAACTACAAAAGATATATTAAGAAGAGCATTATCTACAAGAGAAGCTTCCACAGGTGTCAAAGGAAAGGACTTTGTATGAGTGCTACTAAATATTCCTTTCAAATCCAGATTAATTACACTATTGATTTCAGAAATAGAAGGAAGGACATAAGATTCAGCATTTCCTCCAGAAATAACAGCAAATAGAAAAATAATTGTACTTAATAAGTGTTTCATAGCAATTAATTTTTAATTAAGCATTAATAAACTTTTGCTACAAAACTACAGGTTTCGAAAATGAAAAGCAAATCTAAAGATGGACAATATTCAAATATATTCAGTTATAAACCAATCGCTTACACCAATTACTTTTTGTTTGATGGACAAACCTTTTTGATTGTCCGTCCAACAGAAGCCATATCAGGAATCCCAAGTTCAATTTTAAGCCTCTGTTTACGCTTACTCAAAGCCTGAGTTGAAACCCTCAAAATAGCAGCTTGACGAGCATGTTTCACTTTGATATATTCAAAATAACAAATGGCAACCACTTCTCTATCCAACTCTCCATCATGTTGCTTTTGGTACTGATCTATAAATTTTCTCAATGAATTACCATACAGCAAATCAATACACCGAAACAGCCCTTCCCAATCGTCCACTTTTAAAGATTCAATTTCTAAAGGGTCACACGTTAATATTCTGACCAATAAATTGATCGATTGATAGAGTCCTGGAACATTTTTTATATCAGACTCCTTCAATGACTTTATCTTATCCGACAAGTCCTTATTTTCAGCTCTCAACCTTTTATTTACCGCCAATTGACCTTTCCATTTTTTTTCCAATTCTTCCAATTGTTCTTTTATTTTACAAGAGTTCTCTTCTTCCTGTTTCAGAAGTATATTCGTCCTCTCTCGCTCTTCTGAAGAACTTTGTTCCTGTTTTTCCTTTGATGCTTCAAGAACTGCTATATGCAATTTAGAGTCATTCAACTTTTTCAACAGCCCTTCCCGATCTCGTTTATATTTTCTCATGCATCTGTTGAATTTTTCCCTCTCCAACTGTCGTTTACGCCTTTCTTTAATATAAAATATATAGATAGATGCAGTTATGCTCAACAGTAATAGAATTATAGATAAATAGGATATAGCAGAATGAAGTCTTTCATTTTCCAATTTAAAAGTGTGGGCTTGCAACGCAGCATTATTATATTTTTCCTGAATCTCTTTCACTGCATAAGCTAAATTCTGTCGCTCCAAAGAATCAAGAGCTTGTTCATATTGATCCCAATAAATCAAATCTAAATTTCGTGTTTCAAGATGCCCCAAATATTTATATGCAGAAACACGGGTATATGGTCGCGAAGAAGTAGCTGCTTTCAACAAATATCCTTCTGCTTTAGAATAGAGTTTATTAGACAAATAATAAATTCCAAGACTAAGACATACTGGAGTTTTATCTAAGACTAAATCCGATTCCAAATTTGACAAAAGCATTTGTTCTGCTGAAGGAGACATCTCTAAATACATTACAACCTGTCCCCACTCAGAAACGATATCCTTGTACACATCCGATTTAGAATAATTGAAAGCATCGTTGATAGCCTGTTGGTAATAAAAAGAAGCGCTGTCCTGCTGGCCCTTTAATAAATAAATCCGCCCCATATCACGCTCTGCATACACAAGATTGGCTGTATCAGTTAATTGTTGAAATAAGGAGACCGATTGACTATTCATTATTAAAGCATCTTGGTACAGATCCAAATTCATATATAGTTGTCCCAAATGATTACGTACCAATGCCTGATATTTAAGATTGTCTGTTACGTTCAATACAGAGAGAGCTTCTAAAAAATATTTTTGTGCATCCTCTAACATACCTCTTGAAGATTTAACCCTTCCTAAATAGAATGACGCCTTACCCTTTTTTAGCCTATCTTTTCCATTTGAATAATAGCTAACAGCTATTTGTATCAACGAATCCGAGCTCAACGGTAAATCATTCTTATCCATTGCCTGGGTCAACAGTAAGCAATAATCAGCTTGGTTTTCTCCCGTCAACTTTTCCGGATCCGGTATTTGATGAAGATATACTAAAGCACTATCGGGACATTCCTCCATACACGTTTCGGCCTGACGCAACAAACGGGTTACTTGCCCCTCAGAACGCCCATCGGTACAACTTACCAAAAACAAAACAAATAACAATACGCAGCAGATATAAGATGATTTCATCTGTCTTCAAATATAATCCAAAATAAAGAATAAAATAAGTTCTATGAACCCATCCCTCAAAAGTACAATTATATTTTTAAATATCAACAATAAGTAAAATAAAGAATAGAACAGCCCTATTCTTTTTCCGGAAAAGTATATATCTATCCGGTGGATCATTTAATAATTTTATCGCAAATACCTTGTCGGTTATTACAGCATATTGTTTCTTTAATAAGAAACCCGCCATTGATGTGGACTTTGTCAATGACGGGCAGTTAAGATTATTCTAAGATTGTATCGAATCACGTTAATATTATTATTTCATTCAATCACCTTGAACCTCATTTCTATCAATAACCACCGGTATTTTATAAGATTTACCTTGACGGACAATATCGTATACCAATGTGTCTCGTCGATTTAACTTTGTATTCTCTTCTATAGTGATCATTTTAATAGGAATTCCATTTATAGCAACAATTTCATCACCCTCTAACAAACCGGCTTTTTTAATATAATTACTCTCATAATCGGCTATTTTAGTAATAATAAGTTTCCCATGGCTATTCATTCGAGATGACATGTGGAATCGTTTCTTCCGAGGATTGACCACTCGTTTGTAGTTGTTTATTGGCTGCAAACCTAATCTTTGTGATTTCATATCAAAGAAAACATTAAATCTCTTAAGAAAATTCAGACCTATCAAATAGTTACATGATAACGTATTAGCATAATCAAATGTATAAATTCGTAACGAATCCATCTGTATTTTATTAAAGAGAGTTGCATCCACAGTATAGTATCGATTATAGTTTAATAAATCTTGTGTCCAAACCGCATCTTTACGCTGATCAAAAAAAAGGAATTCTCCTGCCCGGGAAGTTAAAGCTATATCACACGGCATACCCGTATCTACCTGAAATGTACGATTAAGATTCAATGTATCTCCATCAGGACATTTTATACTTAGAGGCAACTGAACAAAAAACAGAAATTTTTTATTAATCCCTTGTATAAAAGGTAATACCCAACTATTATCAGGCATAACAAAATTGTGAGCATTATGAATCTCTAAATAATTATGTTCAAAATTAAATTCCCAAACATGAGTCGTATCATTTCGTCCAATATTTAGCATGCCATCTGCGCTAACCCCTATGAATCTTTTCCAATCAAGTACCTCCATTCGATTATAAATAAAATCCTCTTTTCCTATCTTAACTGCCATAGTAGAATGATATATCGCTGCAGAAGTACGACGTATCGTAGACCATGCACTTCTAAATGAAACAGTTGTATCTGGCAATACATTAAAAAGTATGTCTGGATGTGTAGAGCAGAAGCTAGAATCTAAAACAAGAGCTCCCGACAAAGCTCCACTATCAAAATGCATGTTCGCAATAGTACTATCATTGAAGGACACAGGCAATGTAATTACAGGCTCTTCAGGGGTAACTTGAAATGGTATTCGCACAGATTCCTTTTCTTTGGGTAACTGCACGCAACTGTCTCCTATTATGATAAAAGCAGCACTCAATAAAAGATTTAAAATGA
>OGZE01001026.1_pt1 | contig 18225 bp, 17 predicted proteins | sample 1576731 | NCBI WGS metagenome assembly OGZE01 (sample SAMEA3541503, study PRJEB24748) | human gut metagenome | biome: human gut; feature: human-associated habitat; material: faeces | place: China | collected 2012 | reverse complement strand
TATAAGGAAGAGTTGGCAGAGAAAGGAATGCCTTCGTCCACCCAGTGAAGGCTGTCTGCGGTCGGGTCAAAACCGATGTAGAAAACGGCTTTTCCTTCGTTGACCAGTTTTTTGATCTCTTCTTCGTTTGTAACCTGGGCGATCAGACCTCTGGCTACTAATTCTTCGTAAATCTGCATTTTCCTGTTTACTCCTTTTTATAAAAAATAATTTTGCTTACTCGTTTTGCTTCTCCACGGGATTCCTTTTTTCAAAAATACATCCGATTCATCCTTTATTTTCTCTCCGAAAATCATTCTCAAAACAGAACAATAAAGGTACTTTGGAACGTCTGTGATTTCACAAGACACATTTTTCTATAAAATAAAAAAGCCCCGTCCTCCAAAAAGGACGGGGCAAAATTCCCGTGTTACCACCTTTGTTCGCAGACAGCTCGCGCCCATCTGCCTCTGCCGGTACCCTCTGATACCGTGACCGGATAACGTGTGTCTCTCACGTCGCAGCCTACCAAATCAACCGCCGCACATTTTCCACGCAGCCTTTTCATCGGATCCGATTTTAGATTCTTCGGTGCGAAGCTCCGGGATGTATTCGAATATCCGGTTCACGCGCGCCTCTCATCATCCGGCTGCTTTCTGTGCGCTCTCCTGCGGATCTCTACTTGTTCCCTTCATTGCCTTTGTAAGGTTATTGAGTATATTCTGTATTATAAGCGAAATTTATTATTTGTCAAGGCAATTTCTCAACTTCAAACTTCACGCTATAAAATTTTTACATTACTTTAAATTCAAAGCGTAAAAAGGAGTGTACATATTTATTAAATATAATTATCATATTATTACTTTAGTCACACAGTTCCCAATCTCCCAGCCACGTATCCTTAGAATAATTATATAATCTTCTATATAATTTCCCGTTTTCAACTTTATAAACATATTTTATAACATCTGCTCTAGCTATTGAACTCGATTTTTCAACAGCCACCTCTTTCTCTTGTGCAAACGCAGTCCCTGAAAAAATACATGTCATAGCAATTATTACTGCTAAAATTCTGATCGTTTTTTTCATTTTTATTTCCTCCTAATATTAATATTCTTTAATTCATTTGGTATTTCATCCAATGTTCCTATATATGTACCATTCATATATAATTCATACCCGTTTTCTGTCTTTACAAAAAAGTTATTTTTTTTGACTATATCATCTTCTTCAAAATACGGTGCATGCAACTTCAAATCAGCTACTGGTTCTATTACTATTGTACCAGACAATATAATAGCAATTAAGAAAAAGAACGACTTAATATTGACCTGTTTTTTTTGTTCTTCATTCAATATAGAAGAAATTCTAATTTTCAAAAAACTTCCATTAAAAAAAGATAGTGTTCCTCTCCTTTTTAACGCTTTTGTCCTAGACATTTTTAACAATATTTCAACATAATGAATTTTTTCTATTTCAGATAACTCATTACAAACAATTAAATCATTTCTTATTTCTAATATGTTAGAAAAATAATACCGAACTATGTATACTAACGGATTCCACCAGTATAAAAGACATAATATTTCAAAAAAACACTTTAAAAATAAATCTCTTTTAATGTAATGTCCCACTTCATGCAAGAGTACTATTTTTTTTGTTTCTTCATCTATATTCGGTATTATTATATACGGATTTTTTATACCAACAATAAATGGATCTTCTATACTATCAACTTTCAATATTGGTATTTTTTTCACTTTTTTATACTTTTTAACACGAATATACTCTATCGGTCTTATTTCTTTTATTAATTTTATAAATGATATATATGATAAACTTTTTTGCACTAAGATAAGAAAACTTCCAAGTAAACTAATCAAAAAAAGTACAGAAAAATGACTTAAAAATCCTATTTTCCCCCGCATAAAGCGACAAAGTTCTGGATATAATATTTTTATTCCTATCGTATGACTTATTCCGCAAATATCTATTGGAAAAAATAATCTTACTCCTGTTAGTACAGTGCAAAAAATAAGTAATTTTACTTCATACAAGCTATAATTTTCTTGCTTTTTCCATATATAAACCGACAAAAAACCCAATAGCAAAATTGAACTACATATTGCCGATAAAATTGATGTATATGTTATTTTCATAAAATCTCTTTTTTTCTTTTTTGAACTATACGTTCTAATTCGTCAATAACCGACTCTTCATCTACTGCTCCATTCAACAAAGCTGCTGTTATTGTATTTACAAAGGACATAGGATTTCTAGAATTTTTCATACATTTTTCTATTTTTTCTTCTATTTCTTCATCCTGAGTCTTTTTCGCTTTATATCGCCTAGCAAAAACTTTTCCAGTCTGAACTGTATCAATAACCTGAACATAACCCTTATCAAGCAATTTTCTTAACACAGTATGGACTGTTGGCGTTGTCAATTCTTTTTCAGATTCTACAATTTCTGTCACCGTCATGGGTTTTTCATACTTCCACAAAACCTGCATAACATTCATTTCTCGTTCACTTAAATAATTATTCTTCATAAAATTCCCAATCTCATAATTTATAGAAACAAAGGGAGCAACTGACGCCCCCTTTGTTTTTCACTCAAGTTCCAATACTACTAACTAATATTATCATTTCCAAGATCCACATTCCATAAATCACTCTATCTTTTTTCATTAGCTCATACCATTCAGGCGTATCTAATAATCTTGGTTTTTTAATTATATAATAATAACAAAAAATCAAAATACAAAGAAAAATTCTAACAGTTCCCACCTGATCATACCAATTTCTAATTCCCATTATGGAAGCAATTCGCTCCCCACAAAGACACAGTTCCATTAATAAAGCGGCAAACGTTGCTTCTCTTCCTTGACGGAATTCATTTGATACTCTATTCTCTTTCATTGCATCTCCCTTTTTTATTACCAATACTCATACTTGGTATAACCTGGCGTCCACCCTAATACTCCATCATTATTATAGCCATATGTATAAGATATTGTAACTTTTGCATAGTTTATGCCACCCTTTTGTGCAGCTGCTAAAACTGTTTTAGCAACAAGTGCTGCCACTGCTACCCCTGCTCCTGCTCCGCCTACCTGTCTTGCGATAAAATTAGTTATTGTCGCTAAATCTTTCATTTCTTGCAAATCAATTGTATACACAATATTTACAACGGTTCCTATAGCAGCTGTTGCTGGTAATCTTCCAGTTATACTAGATGCCCTCGAAGCACCTGTAGATCCTCCACTACCACTTTTGCTTACTTCCAATAATTCTTTAACTTCCGATCTTGAAAAACCAAAATCTTCCATTAACATATCTTCCACAACAGTTTCATCCGTTACCGAAGCATATTTATCATAAATATCTCTCAATTCATGTTGATCAATCACAACCTTTGTTGCCACTTTATCTATTGAATATGGCGGCGCTTCCGCAAATGTTGGGATTACCAATGAAGTTGACATAACTATCGACAATAAAATACTCATAATTTTTTTTCATAAAACCACCTCTTAACGTTATTCACATTATTAATGAGCATCCCACATTTTTGCTGCATTGGAATCCCTCCCTTCTTTAAATTTAGTAAACAAGCTTTAATTTGATTATATATTATCATCTTTGATTATATATGTCAATATTAAAAATATATTTTCATTTCAAATATACTTTCAATCTTTTCTACACAATTAAAAACTACTCTTTCGCCAGCGCCGCGAGCCCGGAAAGAATCTCCCGCGCCTTCACAAGCATCATCTCGCAGTCCGTATGTTTCTGCCGCACATCGCGGTAATAGAACGACGGCACATCACCCGTCCTGAAGGTCAGCGTGCCCTTATATTTCTCCATCAGCGCCGGAATGCCGGAGACGTCCAGATCGGCTTTCTGGTACATCTGAATCGTGATATCCTGCTTCTTTACATCGACCTCCACGACACCCGCCTGATGAGCAAGCGCTTTTAGATCGGCGATCTTTAACAGGTTCTCCACCGAACGTGGAATCTCGCCAAAGCGGTCGATCAGCTCATCCTGCATATCCATATACTCTTCCTGGTTCTCAATACCGGAAATCCGCTTGTAAACGTCGAGTTTCTGATATTCATTGCGGATGTAGGACGGCGGAATATACGCGTCGATGTCGCAGTCCACCACCGTCTCGAAGTCCTCGGCTTCGTTCTCACCGCGAAGTGCCAGCACCGCCTCGTTTAAGAGCTTGCAGTACAGGTCATAACCGACCGCCTGCATGTGACCGTGCTGTTCCGCGCCCAGAAGATTTCCGGCGCCGCGCAGCTCCAGATCGCGCATCGCAATCTTGATACCGCTTCCCAACTCCGTAAATTCACGGATCGCCTGCAGACGTTTTTCCGCCTCCTCACGCAGCAGCTTGTCGCGCCGGTACATGAGAAACGCATACGAAGTCCGCCCGGAACGTCCGACGCGACCGCGGATCTGGTAGAGCTGCGACAGCCCCAGCCGGTCGGCGTCGTGGATGATGATCGTGTTCGCATTCGGAATGTCCAGTCCCGTCTCAATGATGGTCGTGGACACCAGAACGTCGATATTGCCCTCGACGAAATCCAGCATAATTTTTTCCAGTTCATGTTCGTGCATCTGCCCGTGGGCGAACACGACGTTTGCCTCCGGCACCAGAGCCGCCACATGGTTTGCCACCTCGTCGATGTTGTTGACACGGTTGTAGACATAATATACCTGTCCGCCCCGCGCCAGCTCCCTGTGAATCGCCTCGCGCACCATCTCGTCGTTGTACTCCATGACGTAGGTCTGAATCGGCAGGCGGTCCACCGGCGGTTCCTCCAGGACGCTCATATCCCGGATGCCAATGAGACTCATATGCAGGGTACGCGGAATCGGCGTCGCCGTCAGCGTCAGAACGTCTACATTTTCCTTTAATTTCTTGATCTTTTCCTTATGTGCCACACCGAAGCGCTGTTCCTCATCGATGATCAGAAGCCCCAGATTTTTAAAGACAACATCCTTAGAAAGGACGCGGTGCGTTCCGATCACGACATCCACCTGCCCTTTTTTCAGATCTTCCAGCGTTTTTTTCTGCTCGCCCGCCGTGCGGAAACGCGACAGCATATCGACCCGGACCGGGAAATCCTTCATTCGCTGCACAAAGGTATTGTAATGCTGCTGCGCCAGAATCGTGGTCGGCACCAGATACACAACCTGCTTACCCTCCTGAATCGCCTTAAATGCCGCCCGGAGCGCGATCTCCGTCTTGCCGTATCCAACGTCGCCGCAGATCAGGCGGTCCATGATGCGGCGACTTTCCATGTCTTTTTTTGTCGCCTCGATCGCCTCCAGCTGATCCTCCGTCTCCTCAAACGGGAACATTTCCTCAAATTCCCTCTGCCAGACCGTATCCGGTCCATACTGGTAGCCCTCGCTCCGCTGACGCGCTGCATAAAGCTCGACGAGATCCTTTGCAATATCACGGACTGCACCGCGCACCTTGCTCTTCGTCTTATTCCATTCCATTCCGCCCAGTTTATTGAGCTTCGGCGTCCTGGCATCCGAACCGGCATATTTCTGGATTCCCTCCAGGCGTGTCGCCGGAAGGTAGAGATTACCGCCGTCGCGGTACTCAATCTTGATGTAATCCTTGACGACCTTGTCCTGCTCGATCTTCTCAATGCCCCGGTAAATGCCGAGTCCGTGGCTCTCATGCACCACATAATCGCCGATCGAAAGCTCGGAAAAGCTCTGGATTTTCTTACCCTGGTAGGAGGTCTTTTTCTTCTTTTTCCGCCCCCGTCCGCCGCCGAACATGTCTCCCTCGGTGATCACGACGAACTTAATCAGCGGATATTCAAATCCCCGATGCAGCTTTCCGTAAGTCACCAGGATTTCACCCGGTTTCACGGTGTTTTCGCCCTCATCCGGGCAGAAGGCACTTAAATCATACTCCCGCAGATCGCCCGCCAGACGGCTCGCGCGCGTCCGCGAACCAGCCAGCAATACCACCCGGTATTTTTCCTTCTTCCAGCGCGCCAGATCGCTGATTAAAAGCTCAAATCCATTCTGGTAGGAATTGACATTTTTAACGCTCAGACTGTATTTTTTCTTAACCGTCATCCCGGAGAGCTTCTGATCCAGCCCCAGCAGTAAAAGAGTGTGCGGGCGCATTGCCATCGCCAGCGTCTCCTTCGCCGAATAGAGGAAGGAAGTCTGCCCCGGAAGCAGATATCCGCCCTCGAGACGGTGCGACATGCTCTCCCGGAACTCCGTCTCGGTCGTCTCTGCTTTTTCCTTCAAGCGCAGCGGCTCATCCAGGAAAATCGTCAGCTCATCGACTGGAAAATAGTTTAAAAACGATACCGTTTCCTTGCAGAAATACCGGATATAGCTTCCCAGCCCATGCACCCGGAAGCCCTCGCGAAGCCCCTCTAAGACCTCCGAGACAGCCGAATCCATCCGGTACGCCTCTTCCGTCTTCATGGCATCCCGGAGCTTTTTCACGTATTTCCTGCGGTCTCTCTCGATCGCCTCGGTTCCATCCTGAATCTGCTCCGGCGTCAGCGCCATCTCCGTCGCCGGATAGATCACTGCCTCGTCCACCTGCTCGATCGAGCGCTGGCTTTCCGGGTCGAAGGTACGGATCGAATCGACCTCATCGCCCCACAGCTCGATCCGGTACGGCACCTCCTCCGTCAGAGGGAAAATGTCAATGATACCGCCGCGCACCGAAAACTGCCCTGATCCCTCAACCTGCGCGACCTTCTCATATCCCATTTCTGCCAGGGCGTGCGTCAGCTTTCCGACCTCGACCACATCTTCTGCCCCGATCGTAAGACTCCGCTCTTTCATCCACGCAAGCGGCAGCAGATGTTCCATCAGCCCGTCGATCGTCGTGACCACCACGCCGCCGGAACTCTCCAGGACCCGCCGCATGACCTGAATCCGCTGTTTCGTCAGCAGGTTTCCGTGGATATCCGACGTATAAAACAGCAGATCCCTCGCCGGGTACAGCGAAATATCCGTATCAAAGCACCGGTAATCCTCACAGATCTCCCGCGCCCTCGAATCATCGTAGGTGACAATCAGCTTCCAGGGCGTCAGATCCGAAAGCTCGGACAGCAGATGCACCTTCTGCGAATCCAGGCATCCCGTGACAAGAAGCGGTCCCTGTCCGCGCTGTAAATCCGTCTTGAGATCCTGGAACTCGATCATCTCCTCTAACGGATTTGCAAATAAATCGCTCATTGTGTCTTGACTTCCTCCTTCCTCTCCGCCTTCTGCTTCTCTAGCTTCTCCTTCTCCCCGCGTGCCGCGCCGTTGAAATGGTTCATCGCCGCATCGACGCCCTCTGTCATCATATCCACGACTGCCGCCGCACCGTCCTTAAACGCCGTCGTCATCGTTTCGGCTTCCTCTTTCGGAAAATGTCCCAGCACATAGTCTGCCAGATCCATGCGCGCCGGCTTCTCGCCCACGCCGATCCGCACGCGTGGAAATTCCTGCGTTCCCAGATGGGCGATGATATTTTTGATTCCATTGTGGCCGCCCGCGCTGCCTTTTTTGCGGATCCGGATGCCGCCCGGAACCAGGCTGATATCGTCATAAATCACGATAAACTCCGATGGATCTACCTTATAATAATCCATCACCTGACGGATGCACTCGCCGCTCAGGTTCATATACGTCTGCGGCTTTACCAGAATGACCTTATTTCCCTCGATCACGCCTTTTCCGATCAGTCCCTTAAACGCTTTCTCCCGGACATCAATGTTATACTTGTCCGCCAGCGCATCCAGCGTCATAAATCCCACATTGTGGCGGGTTCCCTCATATTCTCTTCCCGGATTTCCAAGTCCTGCAATTACATACATAATTCTATTTCTCCCTCTTTTTCTATAGTATCAAAAATACCAGATTCTTCACTCATCGTCTTTCTCAAAAAGCCAAAACAGACACGACTTTAAGCGTTAAATCCTGAAACTGCCACTTTTTCAAGCTGTTTCAGGATCTAACGCACTTATTTTTCTGGATACTTTTAAAGTTACTGTTCACGGATAGACACTTTTGGAATCGAAAGTGCCGTAAGTTTTGGGGTCATGTAAATAAGAAGTTACTTTCCCTTCACAACCTCAACCGCCTTCTGCAGCTGATTATCCTTCTCCTCTGGAATCACGACTTCCTGCGCCGCCTCTTCATCCAGCTCCACCTCGAGATCCGGCTCGATGCCTTTTCCATGGATATCATTTCCATTCGGCGTATAATAATGGTCGGTCGTCAGCTTGATCGCGCTTCCATCCGAAAGCGGCATCAGCGTCTGCACGATACCTTTACCGAAAGTCTTCGTTCCGACGATCGTCGCCACGCCGTAATCCTTCATCGCACCGGTAAATACCTCCGACGCGCTGGCGGAATTGCCATTTACCAGCACAACCATCGGGATCTCCAGGCTGTGTCCATCCTCAGCGTCGTATGTCTCCTCCGTGCCCTTCTTATTTGCCACGGTCAGGATCCGTCCGCCATCCTTCAGGATATAATCCGCCATTGAGACAACCGTCGTCACCTCGCCGCCCGGGTTGTTCCGCAGATCGATGATCAGGCGCTTCATGCCCTCGCCCTGCAGTTCCTCGATCTTGGATTTAAACTGATCGGCAGTCACACGGTCAAACTCTGCAACGGAAATATATCCGATCTCTTCATCCAGCATCTTGCCTGACACCGTCTGCACATCGATCGGTCTGCGGGTCAGGGTGATATCCTTGTACTCGTCGCTATTTTCACGATAAACCGTGATCGTCAGCTGGCTGCCTTCCTCGCCCTTGACGTAATTATTGACCAGAAGCGACAGATCCATGCCAATCACCTCGGTGCCGTCTACCTTATAAAGCGCATCACCCGGAAGGATGCCTGCCTCCTCGGCCGGGCTGCCCTCAAAGACGCGCACGATCGTGCTGACGCCGGTCTGGACATTCTGGGATACCAGAGCGCCGATGCCGCAGTAAGAACCATTTGTCTCATCCAGGAAGCTTGTCAGCTCGTCCGGCGTATAGTAAACCGCATACGGATCATTTAAACCACTCAAAAAGCCCTGATAAATGCCGGCTTCCTCCTCGGATGTATCAATTTTTTCCTCAAACAGGTACTTTTTATCGATAATATCCTGTATCTGCTCCAGCTTTTTCGTGACATTCTCAAAATTGACCGGCTCCTGTGCCTGCGACGGTGTTCCCTCGGTCTGTACCTGTACCTGTGTCTGATTATCGATCACACGGCGTCCAAACATGTAAATCCCCGCCGAAGCACCGACCGTGATCAGACACACCAGTGCTGTCACCAGCACACCGACCATCACACCGCGCCAGAATTTATTTTTACTGTCCATCTCTTATGCCTCCTGATTCCTGTCTATTCCTTCCGGATTTGTAACTGTTCAGTACCTTCACAGTCACGCGCAAAAATCCATCAAAAATTGCCTACGGCAATGGGATTTTTGCCTGCTGGCCCATGTTTTCGTACGGTCAGCGCAGTAAATGCGCAGACCTACTGAACAGTTACCCGGATTTTATCTTTTGCAGCCACCACGTTTTCTTACGGCACTTTCGGTTCCAAAAGTGCCTGCCCGTGAACAGTAACTACGGACTTACATAGCTCGAAGGGTTTACATAACTTCCGTTCTTGCGGACTGCAAAATGCAGATGAGAACCTGTCGAATATCCGGTCGAACCTACCTTCGCGATCGTCTGTCCGGCTTTTACCGTATCCCCTGCCGATACCAGAAGCTGGGAACAGTGCATATACACGGTTGAAAGTCCATTTCCATGGTTGACCACAACATAATTTCCAGCCGAATAACTGTAGGTTGCAATCGAAACCGTTCCTCCGGCGGCTGCCACGATGCTGCTGCCGGTCGAAGCGCTGATATCAATGCCCTTATGGTTCGAGGACGCGCCCGCCGTCGGTGATTTACGGTTTCCGTATCCAGATGTAATGCGTCCGCTTGCAGGGCACGGCCAGCGCAGCGAAGAACTTCCCGTCGAAGTGGTAGTCGTACTGCCAGTATTCCCTTTCGCGGTCGAATTATTCGTCTTTCCCGCTGCGGCGGCTTTTCTGTCAGCTTCCTCCGCCGCTTTTTTCGCCGCCTCTTCCGCTTCCTTCTTCTTAATCTCCGCCTCCATCTGCGCGATCTTGGCTTCCTGCGCCTTGATATCGTCCTCATACGCTTTCGCCTGCGCTGATTTCTCGCCGATCTGCGCGTTGACGTTCTGAAGCTCTTTATTTTTCTCATTCAGGAGAAGCTGGACCGAATCCTGCTTTGCCTCCGTCTGCGTCTTCATGTCCTGCAGCTCCGCTTTCTCCGTCTCCAGCTTTTTTTTGCTGTCCGCGATGGACTCCTTCGTTGCCACATACTGGTCGAGCATCTTCCGGTCATATTCCGAAATCTTTGAAACATACTCTGCCCGGTTTAAAAGCTCCGAGAGCGAACGGGCTTCCAGAAGCAGATTTAAGTAGCTGCTGTCGCCCTTCTCATACATATATTTGATACGCATTTTCATCGAAGCATACTGCTTTTCTTCGGTTTTCTGCGCTTCCTCCAGCTTTACCGCCGTCTCATCGATGCTTTTCTGCTTGCTGGAAATATTATTTTCCAGCTTCGTGACCTGCGACTGCAGATCATTCATCTTTGTGTCCAGCTCCTTGACATAGCTCTCGGTGTTACTTTTCAGCCCCTGAAGGCTTTTGATCGCCTCCTCGGTTTTCTTTTTCTCCTGTTCCAGGGTGCTTTTCTTATCCTTGGCACTGCTTACATCCTTTTTCGTCGCTGCCGCCACCGAGGTCAGCACTGGGGAAGACGCCAGCGCCGCCATCACAAGAAACAGAGCCGCACGCACTTTCAATCCCTGTTTTTTCATATTCTCATCCTTTTTACCGCAAATTCCCGCTGCCCCCACAGCAGCCGCCAATGTTTCTTACACCTTTAAATGTCTGCGGATCGTAAAGAAGCTTCCGACAAAACCGATTCCCACGCCCAGCGCCATCGCCACGGCTACCATGCTCGGGAAAATGGTCTGAATCGGGATAAATTCAATCAGGTTCGACAAGATATCAAACCGTTCCATCATATATACAACCGCCTGGCGGTACAGAAAATACGTGATCGCCAGCGGAATCAGCGCGCCGACCAGACCGATCATCACACCCTGTACAACGAACGGCGCACGGATCATGAAATTCGTCGCACCGATCAGGCGCATGATCCGGTTTTCCTCCCGTCTAAATGCAGCTGCCGTCGTGATCGTATTGCTGATAAGGAAGATAGCAACTGCCAGCAGAATAGCGATGATCACCCCCGACAAAAGTCCCAGCATCTTGTTGAAGCTTGAAAGCCCGGACGCCGTATCGCTCGAATAATTGATCTTCCGGATCCCCTGCACCGTGCCAAGCCATGCAACCATGTCATCCTGCATGTCAATGTCTTTCAAATAGATCTCATAGGACGCCGAACCGGCTAACGGGTTGTCATCCGCAAATCCCTCTGCCAGATCCTCGACTCCCTTAAAATATTCTTTCTTAAAGCTCTCCCATGCCTCCTCGGCAGAAACATACTTTGCTTCCTTGACCTCATCGCGGGCGCGTATCTCATCCCCGATTTTCTGTATCTCATCCTCACTTATATCTTCATTGAAGAAAATCGTGATTCCTACTGTAGATTCTGCATTCCGCACCATATACTGTACATTGGCAATCAAGCCAAAAAACATACAGAACAGGAAAATACATGCCGAAATAATCGCCACCGACGCCAGTGAAAACCAGATATTCCGGATGATATTACGCATGCCCTCCTTGGTGCAGTAAATCAATGTACTAATTCTCATGCCAGATACCGCCTTTTTGATCTCCCGTCAGCACGCCGCGCGTCAGCGTGATCACACGTTTTCCCATCTCCGCTACGATCTCCCGGCTGTGCGTTACCACAAGCACCGTCGTCCCGCGCCGGTTTATCTCCTCCAAAAGCTCCATGATCTCCATGGAATTATGTACGTCCAGGTTTCCCGTCGGCTCGTCCGCCAGAAGTATCTCCGGCGAGTTGATCAGCGCACGGGCAATCGCAACACGCTGCTGCTCACCGCCCGAGAGCTGGTTCGGGTATGCTTTATATTTTGAAGAAAGCCCCACCAGCCGGAGCATTTCCGGCACATTTTTCTTGATCTCACGGGACGATACGCCGATGACCCGCTGTGCAAACGCGACATTTTCATATACCGTCTTATCCTTCAACAGACGGAAATCCTGAAACACCATTCCCAGCCGTCTGCGGTACTTCGGGATGTAGCGTCCCGGCATCTTTTCCAGATCCATATCGTTGACGATAATCTGACCGGAAGTCGGCTCCAGCTCTTTCAAAAGAAGCTTTAAAAGCGTCGATTTGCCGGAACCGCTTCGTCCCATGATGAAAACAAACTCGCCGTCCTGAATCTGAATATTGATTCCCTTTAAAGCTTTATTCCCCGTCTTGTACGTCTTGGTGAGATTTTTAACCTCTATCATGCGTAAATCCTCTTTTTCAATTCTCCAAATGAAATTGCTGCGGCAAAGGCAATCTTCCTCCCCGCCACAGCAATTTGGCTTAATAATCCAGGTTTTCCATGTATTTCATATATTTTACAACCATTAGGGCAATCTTAAATGTGATCGCATCCTCAAACACCCGCAGATCCAATCCCGTGCTCTTCTGGAGCTTATCCAGACGGTATACCAGTGTATTGCGATGGATGTAAAGCTGTCGGGAAGTCTCAGATACGTTCAGGCTGTTCTCGAAGAACTTGTTGATTGTCGTAAGCGTCTCCTCATCAAACTCATCCGGCGATTTGCCATCAAAAATTTCCTTGATAAACATCCGGCACAACGGCAGAGGCAGCTGATAGATCAGACGTCCGATTCCCAGCTTGCTGTATGCGACCACATTTTTGCTGCTGTAGAAAATCTTTCCTACATCCAACGCCATCTTCGCCTCTTTATAAGAACGCGATACGTCTTTGATCTCGTTGACAATCGTACCGAATGCCACGCTGACACGCGTCAAGGACTCGGTATTGAGCATATCTACGATCGATGTGGCTGTCTTTTCCAGATCGTCGTAAGTCTCGCCCGGCTTCACTTCCTTGACCAGAATAATGTTCTTCTCATCCACTGCCGTGATGAAATCCTTCGTCTTGGTCGAGAACAGGCTGCGGACGGTCTCAAGCGCATTCACATCCTTCTCATGCTGCGTCTCGATGATAAATACGATCCGCTTGACGTTCGTCTCGATGTGCAGCTTCTTCGCACGGTTATAAATGTCAACCAGAAGCAGGTTGTCAAGCAGCAGGTTCTTGATAAAATTGTCCTTGTCAAAGCGCTCCTTGTAAGCTACCAGGAGGTTCTGAACCTGAAATGCCGCCATCTTGCCGACCATGTATACGTCGTCGCTTCCGCCCTTGGCAAGAAGTATATATTCTAACTGGTGATCGTCAAACACCTTGAAAAACTGATATCCCTGTATCACCTGACTGTCCGCCGGAGAGTCTACGAAAGCCAGAATTGCACTCTCATATTCTTCAGCGCCAGTAAATGTGGATGCCAGCACCTTGCCTTCCGTATCACAGATACAGAGATCGACACGCGTAATTCCCTTTAACCCCTCGATGTTTGTCTGGAGTATCTGGTTCGAAATCATATTCCTCTCTCCTTTTCTTTTATCCTCCGTCCAGCTGTGTTTCCGGGTCTTCCAACCTGTCATCCCCCAAACCCGTTTGTTACCCCTCCGGCAATCTGTGCCTGTGGACCATAACCGTTTTCTCTCTGAATCTTGGACGGATCTTTCTCTCTATTTTAAAGCAAAGTGACGAAAAAAAAAAGAGGGCGGACGAAAAAAAGTGAATTTTTTCGTCATTTTGCCCTCACACGCCGGGATTTTCACAAACTGGAACTTGTTTTTCCGGCGAAATTTTCCAAATATGCGATTCATTCTTATTTTGCTGCGATCGCTTCCATCTCCATCAGTACACCCTTCGGAAGCTTAGATACCTCGACGCAGGAACGTGCCGGGCATGCGCCCTCGAAATATTTCGCATAGATTTCATTTACCTTTCCGAAATCATCCATGTTCTGGATAAATACGGTGGTCTTTACAACCTGCTCCATGGAAGCGCCTGCTGCCGCCAAAAGATTCTTTACATTGGTTAAAACCTGCTCTGCCTGAGCCTCGATTCCCTCCGGGATCTCGCCGTTTGCCGGATTGACCGGAATCTGACCGGATGCAAATACCATTCCATTTACCTCGATTGCCTGGGAATACGGACCGATCGCTGCCGGTGCATTGGTTGTGCTGATTACTTTCTTCATGCCAAATCTCTCCTTTGTCTTTTATTTTAAACGGATAGAATCTTCGTTTACTTCTACTTTTCCTTCTTTTAAAAGGTGTCCAACCGCACGCTTGAACGCGTTTTTGCTTAAATTAAATTCGCGGCGGATAATCTCCGGCTCCACGCGGTCATTGAACGGAAGAACGCCGTTTTTTTCTTTCAGACGTGCCAGCACCGCCTCGGCATCCGCATTCATCTGACGATACGCCACCTCGCGCAGGCTCAAATCCAGTTTTCCATCCTCGCGCACCTTCGTCACGCGTACCTTTAAAACCTCGCCCAGGCGGCATTTTCCATACAGCTCACGGTTCGGAATCAGACCGAAATAGTGGTCTGCCACTGCCACGAACACGCCCAGATTTTCATTGATCTCATAGACTCGCCCCTCGGTCCACTCGTCCTTCCTGTACGGTGCATCGCTGCAAAGATACGAATATACCTTCATCGTCGCCGCCAGACGACCACTCTTATCGATATACAGCGCTACCAGGCACTCTTCCCCGGCGCGAACCGGATATACCTGCTCTTTAAACGGGAGCAGCAGATCTTTTTCCAGCCCCATATCGAGAAAGGCGCCGATCTTCGATACATCCTTGACCTTCAAAACCGCCGTCCCGCCCAGTTCCAGTTTCGGCATCGAGGTCGTCGCAATCAGGCGGTCCTCGGAATCTTTATAAATAAACACCTTGAGCTTATCGCCCACCTTTGTGCCCTCCGGCACATGTTTCTTCGGAAGCAGGACCGCCGCCGCGTCATCTTTCTTCTGTCCCAGATACACGCCGAAGTTTTTCTCCCGCACTACCATCAGTTCCTGTACTCTTCCCAGTTCAATCATGTCATTCGTCCTCTCTTTTCTGCCGATCTCTTTTTTTATTTAACGGTTGCATTTTTCATTCACTGGCAGACAATCCACGCCGAATCTTTCTTCGGCTGCAATGATTCAGTTTCTTCACTGCTACATACAAACTCTTTACAAACCAGTCTTTGCCAGCCACAAATTCGCATACACCTGACCTTCCGCATCCTGCAGCGATACCACGTATCCTTCCGGCACCTGCGCCAGCTTCGGGTACATCACATCCCCAAGCACTGCCGCCTTCCGGTACTCCACCCGCAGTTCTCCGAGTGCAAAGTCCACAGGCAGCAATTCACGCGCAATCGCCACATACTGTGCATTGTTCACGTGCCGGTTCGTATCGAGATGATGGCGTTCCACCGTGACCGGCGCCTCCGTCTCATACGTCTCAGGCAGGCGGATTTTCTTCGGCGCTGGCGGCATTGCAAGCGGTTTATCTTCAATCTGGTAGCCCTCCAACTGGCTTTCCGGCACCCGCACCGGGCATCCTTTTTCCAGATCGTAGTAAAACCAGGTCGAATCCGCCCGCACCAGCGGGTTTCCCATCTCATCCTCGATCGTGAAATTCCGGTAGCCATAGATTCCCTTAAACCCATACGGCCAGGTCGAAATACGGATCCGCTCGCCAAAATGCGGCTGTCTGAGAATCTCTATCTGCCATCCGCTCAGCCACCACGCCCGTTTTTCCTCATTCAGATAGGAAATCCCGAGTTTCAGATCCTCCGACTGGAACGTCGAACAATCCTGAAGATAATTCATGATTCCCACCACAGAAAGATTTCCCTCTTCATCCGTCTCACTGTACCGGACCCGGCTGTCAAATGTATACATATCGCTCTCTTTTCCTTTCCGGCTTCCGGCTCTCCGCACCATCTCCGCGCATCCGCCATCTGCCGTTTCGTCCTATACTGCCTTAACATTCTGTCATGAAACTCATTATATCCGATTCGAACCACGTTGTCTACTTACAGACCCAGAATATTGCAGAATTTGCCGGACGCATGGCGCGGTTTCTGCCACAGCAGCCGCCCAAACAAAAAAAATTATCAAAAAAGCGAAAAAAGTAGTTGACGAATCTGTTTCCTTACAGTATAATACAAATCGTTCAATTCATTGGGCTATCGCCAAATGGTAAGGCAACGGACTCTGACTCCGTCATTTTCAAGGTTCGAATCCTTGTAGCCCAGCTAAAAAGCATTTGTTTGCCAAAGACGGCATGACAAGTGCTTTTTTTGTATTATGGAAACTCCCTCTGAAATGTTCCATAATACAACATTTTTCAACTCAATAAACCTCCATATGTTTGCGAGAAAACAAGAAAAGAACCCCCGCTCCGGTCATCCCTCACAGCCGGCGGCAGGGGTTCTTTTCTATTTCCAAATATTCTTAATAAATGTATAGATCAGCCAAATCAGAAGAATCGGTCCCGCCAGATGAATCAGGATGGTGAAAATACCTCCGACCAGTGCAAACAGCACAAATAAGATCGCGATAACCACCACGCTGACAATTACCTTCCAGTACCATTTGTTCAAATCGATGTAATGGAAGTTCGGCGGCAGACCGCTGTCGTCCCGCTCCGAAAAACCGCCGTTGTAGGAGGACGCTGTGCGCCCGCTCCCGGCAGCGTTTCCCGAAGTGTACGAACCGCCCTGGCCGGTCTCCCCGGCGCCCTCGCTGCTGTCGATAATGGTTTTCGCAATCAGGCGTGGACTGCCGATCTCCTCGATCACTTCTTCCTCCCTGCGCCCTTTCGCCGCCTCCTGGCTGATATACTGATCGTAATAGCTTATGTTGCTCTGGATGACTGAAGCCGAAACCTCGCCGTCCAGCGCCTCCCGAAGCTCCTGTAAAAACTCTGTCTTTCTCATCTTGTCTCCTTATTCCTCAAACCGTCCCGTTTCTCCCGTTTCACCCAGCCGAAAGAAATAAGCTTCCAGTTCTCGTCCCTTTCAACTGCCTCAGCGTACACGCTCTTTCAAAAGTCCGCTCCGGTACGCTTTCAAGAGCTCTTTCAGATCCTCGATGCGGCCCGCCAGCTCCTTGCCCTCGTCGGTATCCGCCACTGTGATGCGCTTCTGCATTTTCTCCACAATATATACCTTCGGCGTCCGCTCGCGCTCCGGGTCAAATGGCTTGTGTTCCGCAAGCGCGAGATGGTGCGAATTGAAAATCAACGTATATCCGGCGATTCCCGTCCGCTCCTGGTAGGCTTTCGACAGCCCGCCGTCAATGATGAAGAGCTTGCCGCCAGCCCGGATCGGTGTCTCTCCACTCTTAATCTTCACCGGCATATGCCCGTTGATGATATGCGAGCCCTTCGTCGGAAGTCCAAATTCCTTCAAAATCATATCGCAGGTCTCTTCTTCCTCACTGAGCTGGTAATACGGGTTCATCGTCTCTCTCATCACTTCCGGATCCTCGATGAAATAATGCTCAAAGCTGCGGTTTTTGTCCTTTCCAAATACCGGCGATTTCGCACCATTCCACAGATACCACATAAAATCGCGGCACGCCTCCTTCTCCGGCGCGTCCTCTGGAAGAAAATAGGCATTTTTAACCTGTGTGTCAATAAAATCCATCAATTCCTTGCCGCGGTACATCTTGCCGCCCACCATCAGACCGTCAAATTCCCGATTCTCCGTCATCGGGATACAGCCGTGATAGAGCAGGTTGGAATTGCAGCATTTATACATGCTTCCGTTGGAATATAGGAAACGGACATGCTCATGCAGCCGCACATTGTGGCGGAACGACAGCTCCAGCGTGTGAAGCAGCTCTTCCTCTTCGTCCGTCAGCCGCAGCGGATCCGCCGGATCCACCGTCGGGAAATTCATGTCGCGCATCGGATACTCTTTTCCATCGATCGTGACCGTGCCGCGGTCATAACGAATCGCTGACAGAAGTATCCGCTCTTCCATCCCGTACTCCGGATGGCGCTTGATGATCTGCCCTTCCGCCTTGAACTGGATGATCGAGATCG
>OGZE01001023.1_pt1 | contig 18232 bp, 24 predicted proteins | sample 1576731 | NCBI WGS metagenome assembly OGZE01 (sample SAMEA3541503, study PRJEB24748) | human gut metagenome | biome: human gut; feature: human-associated habitat; material: faeces | place: China | collected 2012 | reverse complement strand
GGATTTTTATGAAATGTCCTTTATTCAAAAACAGCTTTCTTTATTATTTGATAAAAGAAAACAAAGTCTTTTCGTTGATGATTTAACATATCAAAGAATACGATCTCAAGTCTTTAATTATCCTAAGAAATATCAAAATGGATATACTTATTATATTGACTTAGATAATGATTTATATTGATAATCATGAACCTATCATCCATAATAAAATCAGTAATTATGAATTAATATTAGATGCTTTAGATATAAAATTAGGAGGATACTAAATATGAATTTTTTCAATCAAATAGAAAATAAAATAATTGATATTCTTAATGAACAAAACATTGATCGTATCAGCATGGCTGGAATTATGGGAACATTAGAGCAAGAAAACTTAAACGAAAATACTTTTTTAAATTTCATTGAAAATAAAGTTTCTCTTACTATTGAAGATTGTACAGACCAAATATGGCGTATGCGAGGATATTAAAAACAAATACGAAAAAAGCTCATAAACCTATGTTTTGAGCTTTATTTTTTATAAGTAATTATACTCTTTAAAATTATTCACCAACATATGGTAATAATCCCATTTGTCTAGCACGTTTGATAGCTACTGCTAATTGTCTTTGATATTTAGCAGAAGTTCCAGTTACACGTCTAGGAATGATTTTACCGTTAGCTGAAACAAATCTTTTTAATAAATCAACATCTTTGTAATCGATGTAAGTAATTTTGTTTTTTGTAAAATAACAAACTTTTCTTCTACCCATTCTTTGTCTTTTAAAAGCCATGTTCTTATACTCCTTTTCTAAAATTGAATATCGTCTTCCATGATATTATATGAATTATCAAAATCACTTTCTAATTCAACTGTTTGCATATCTTGGAAATTATTTGTTTGTGGTTGAGCTGGTTGAGAATATTGATCCATTGGGTTTTGATTCATCATACCTTGATTCATCGAACTTTGGTTTCTTTCTCTTTGTGCTCTTGTTTCTAAAAATTGAACAGAATCACAAACAACTTCAGTAACATAAACACGTTGACCTTGTGCATTGTCATAAGTTCTTGAGCGAAGTCTACCTTCAACCCCTACTAAAGAACCTTTTGAACAATATTGTGCAACGTTTTCAGCAACTTTGTTCCAAACTACACATGAAATGTAGTCTGCTTGTTGTCCATCTGCAGAGTTATAGTTACGATTTAACGCTAACGTAAAACTTGTTACTGCAGCCCCGCTTCCAGTTCTTCTAAGTTCCGGATCACGAGTCATTCTACCAACCATAACAACTCTATTAATCATCGTTAAACGCCTCCTAATTATTTACGAAGAGTTAAGTGACGTAATACTGATGCGTTGATTCTTGATAAACGTTCGAATTCTGCGATTTCAGCTGGTGCACAAGTTGCATCTACTACAACATAGTAACCTTTTGTGTAATCTTTAATTTCATAAGCGAAATCACGTAATCCCCATTCGTTGACATTATCAATTGAACCACCGTTAACAGTTAAGATTGATTTGAAGTTTTCAATTAAAGTATTTCTAGCTTCTTCTTCAACATCAGGTTTTACAATAAACATAATTTCATATTTATTCATCTCTTTTACCTCCTATGGTCTTTTGGCTTACTTCTTGGTAAGCAGGCAGTAAAATAATTTACTTGCTCGTCTATTATAGACTATTGTTTCTATTTATGCAATAAAAATCAAACATTTTTGTATGATTTATCCCCTTTATAAGCCTCTTTTTTACATATTCTATAAAGAGGTGATTATTGTGGATTATATTCTGTTTATCATATGGCTTATTTTTATGATTTTAGCGCATTATCTTTTTAAAAATGAAATCAATTATCTAAAAAGAAAACTCACTCTTTTATTTAAGTATTCTCCTTATTTCAAAGATTCCATCAAGAAAATGATTAAAACCTTTTTATATACTTCTTTTACTTTAATTGTTGGAAATACTTTTGAACATCTTGATTTATGGGTTGATTTCTTTTTTGTATCTATTTGGTTTATCTTTGATGAAAAAGAAAATATAACAATTGAAAATAAAAAAGAAACAATACCTTCTCTAATTGGTATTATCCTTGGTATCTTAATCCAATACTTTATATGACCTTACTTTCACATTTTGAATATCTTTATTCTTAACATCCAATTTCCCTTCATAATAAATATAAATACGATTTCCCTTTTTTAATCCTTTATTAGAATCTATGACTCCCGCAATCGAAATTAAATATTGTTGATGTTCATTATTTTCAATAAGCAATGTTTCATCACCTACATTTTTAATCGTCCCTACCATTGTTTCATATTGACTTAAATCAATTTCTTGATCATCACAAAAATGAAAATAACAAAATATTCCTAAACCAACAACAAGTATACCTATTACGAATCTTAAAATATGTTTTTTTCTTCTAATATGTTTTCCTGTCATTTTAAATCTTCCTGAGTAGTAATCTTTAAATTACCATAATCTCCTAACACTACTTTAATCTCTTTATCAATATATCTTTCAAAAAGTTGACTGTCATCTGTTGCTACAAAACCTTCATCTTTTGCTTTTTGATAAGCCATTTTAATATCTTCACTTTTAAAGACTTGTGGTGTTTGTGCTTGCATTAAAGTTTCTCTTTTTAATGTTTTGACCACAATTCCATCTTTTACCTCTTTGATCGTATCTTTACAAGGAACCATCAATAATCCTGCTGAATAGTCTTTTAGACATTCTACTAAATCATCAATACTTTCTTTGTTTACATAAGGTCTTGCCCCATCATGGATAAAAACATAATCTTCTTTAACCTTTTGTAACCCTTCATAAACACTATCTTGTCTTTCTTGTCCACCAAAAACATATTCAATTCTTGGATCACTGACTATTTTTTTAATATCATCTATTTCATTTTCTTTAGTGACAACAATAATTTGTTTACATTTAGTATCCTCTAAAAAATGAGAAATATTCATGTCATAAACTGTTTGGTGATTGATTTTATAAAAGATCTTATTATATTTTAAACCGGTTCTTTTTCCACTTCCTGCACATAAAAGAATTAAACTATAGTTCATACTTTTCACCTCATAATTATTTTATCACACTGTGATAAAATAATAAAATTTACAAGGATATTTATAAAAATATGATATAATCATGTTTAGACAAAGGAGAATTATATGAATACAACACTTATTATTATGGCGGCCGGAATTGGTTCACGCTATGGAAAAGGAATTAAACAACTAGCGAAAATTGGTCCTCATGATGAAATCATTATGGATTATTCCATTTATGATGCTCTTGAAGCTGGTTTTAATAAAGTCGTTTTTATTATTAGAAAAGACATCGAAAAAGAATTTAAAGAAGTTATTGGTAATCGTATTGAAAAACATATTCAAGTTGAATATGTTTTCCAAGAAATTAATAATGTTCCTGAAGGATGTAGTGTACCTACAGGAAGAGTAAAACCTTGGGGAACTGGTCAAGCAATCTTAGCTTGTAAAGGAATCGTTAATGAACCATTTGTGATTATTAATGCTGATGATTATTATGGAAAAGTTGCTTTTAAAAAGCTTCATGATTTTTTAATTGAAGATAGTCATAAAAATAGTGAATTTACCATGGCCATGGCTGGTTTTATCTTAAAAAATACTTTAAGTGATAATGGAACAGTTACTCGTGGTATTTGTGTAGAAGATGAAGCGGGTTATTTACATAGAGTGATTGAAACTAAAGGGATTATTAGAAACAATCAAGGAACAATTGATTGTGATACAGAAGAAAGCAAAGACATTATTCAAGAAAATAACCGCGTTTCGATGAATATGTGGGCTGGTTATCCTTGTTTTATTGATTATCTTGAAAATGGTTTTAAAGAATTCTTATTAGATGATAGTGGAGATGAACTTACTAAAGAATATTTATTACCTATTATTGTTGATCAATTAATTAAAACAAACAGAGCCTCAGTAAAAGTATTAGAAACAACTGATAAATGGTTTGGTGTTACTTATCCAGAAGATAAGCAGATAGTCCAAGATTCTATTAATGAACTTATTGAACAAGGTATTTATCCAGAAAAATTATGGAAATAAAAAGTCTAGCTTAAAGTTAGACTTTTTCATTACCATAAATCATCGGTACAACACGATTATTACCTAAAAAAACAGAAAGTACATCTTCTTTCATATCCAATCCACTATAAATAAAATCCACAAGTTTCTCAATATCTACTTGTAAAACAGCAATCTTTTGATTTTGATGATAATCAAATTCTATAACCGCACATTGTCTTATAATTTCCCATTTTGTATCCTTTGTATCTCCTAGATAATCAGGTAACACAAGAAAATTATAAACACCTACATTCGTCTCATTTTCCTTTTCATAAATATGCTGAAATTGTTCCTGATAGAAAAATTGTTTATAAATATCTAGGTTTCTTGGTAAATAGTAAGCTTCTTTTTCATAATCCCATCCATAATATTTAGCATCAAGTATACAACAACTTTTTTGTGGTCTTTCATATTTAGGATTTTCTAGGATTCTTTCACAAACAATATCTGGGATATTCTTTTTATTTTGATTGATAAAAACACTTTCTCTTTCTTTGACAATTTGTTTTTGTTTATGATCTCTTTTTTGTTTGCCTATCGCATTCCAATGATAAGTATTATATTTTGTATCATTAATATTTATTTCTTTATCTAATAATTGACTATTAAAAAGAACATTGCCTTTTTGAATACTTATTTGATTATGAAAGAATTCTCCTATCATCCATTCAAAAACCATTTCAAATTTAAAAGTGATGATTTCTTGAGTTATTGTTGTTGTTTTATTTTCTTTTATTGCTTGATTACACCAATATTCAATAAACCCATTCTTATCTATAAAATCACATTTTTTTTCATTAACCATAAAATATAAATCAAATAATCTTGCATATTTATAAAGTAACGTTTCTTTATCAACATCCTCTTTAATAATAACTGATTTTGGTAAAGATAAAATCAAACGATTTTTATCAAAAAGAATACCTACAAAATTACTTATATATATCCATTCCTTTGTTTCTTTACCCATATTTCTTCTAAAAAGAGATTCTTTCACATTCTCTATTACATCTCGATACTTATTATAATCAACGCCTTTACCATCTTGTATTAATTCTATTTCCATTTTTTTACCCTCTACTTAACATAAGCATATCTCTATTAAAGAAAAGATGTCAAACAAAAAAGCTTTTGCTTACGCAAAAACTTTTAACAAAGATTTAAAACATCATCAATTAAACCAAAGTGAACAAATGCTTTGTAGATACCATCTTTAGCCACATAATCTTCCATTGCTTTGATTTCATCGCCACCACTATTAACAGCAACACCAACATTACAATATTCAAGCATTGGAATATCTACTTTAGCATCACCAAAAGCAAAGGTATCTTCTAATGAAACTCCTAAATATTTTAATAATTCATCAATAGCATGGACTTTATCAATACCTTTAACACTTAAATCACCAAATAAAGCAATTTCTCCTGCCCCACCCCATGTTCCAGGTTTTAAATCAGGAAATTCTTTAATAGAATTTAAATGATCTTGATAACTATTTAAAATAAAACTGACTTTATTACAATCATCTCGGTATAGTTCTCCTCCATAAATCATTTCAAGAAAAACCTTACGAATCGTTTGTTCACTCGCGTTTTCTTTTCCTTTTCTTTGACAATAAACTTTAATCACTGGATTTCCTTTTTCTTCAAAGTTTTCGGATGCAAATAAACCATTATTACTTTATTAAATGACACCTATCAACAATATGTTTACATTGTTCTAAGGTAATTAATTGATGCATCTCAACAGTATCTTTATCTTTAACATAAGAACCATTTCCACCAATCATTCCATCTAAACCAATATTCCAAATATAATCGTATACTTCAGCTTCACTACGTCCCGTACAAATATATACACGATGTTCCTTTTTTCTTGCTTCTTTGATTGCTCTATCAGCTAAAGCAGGCAATTTGTTTTCATAATCTAATAATGTTTCATCGACATCAATAAAAATAACTCTTCCTATTTTTTACTTTCCTAAAATAAATTTTTCAATATAATTTCCAATCCCATCATGATCGTTATCATCAGTAATATAATCTGCCACACTTTTTGTCTTATCACTACCATTCGCCATAACGACACCAACACCAGCATTTAAAGTCATATCATAGTCATTATCAGCATCTCCAAAAGTCACAATTTCTTTTAGATCTATATGATGAAGTTTTAAAATTTCAATCAACCCTGCCGTTTTAGATACCCTTGGATCCATATATTCATATAGAACACTGGCAGTTTTAAGGGATGATGATTTAAATTCATCACTATGGAATGTTTTTGATCTTTCAATAATTCTATTCATATCCTCAGGTTTACAAATAATAATTAATTTAGGTTTTGGGTTTTGTAAATAATCATCATAATTAACCACTTGATAAGGTACCCTATCTGCCTTTGATAACATTTGAATATGTTCATCATCTTTAGGCGCAAATAAAATTCCATCTTCAGGAATAGCAAAGTTACAATCCATATCTTCATAATGCTTTACAATTTCTTTAATCAATTTCCCATCTAATGGATATTGAGCCTTAGAAATATCAAGCGTATAATCATAAATTTCCGCTCCACCAGTACCAACAATCATATCAACTAAACCATCAATACCCCATGTTTTAAGTAAAGTTTGAATACTATTAACATCTCTACCTGTTGATAATCCAAAAAGAATTCCTTTTTCTCTAGCCTTTTTTATCATTTCTACAGTTTTAGGTGTAACCACTCCTTCACCTGAAAGAAGTGTTCCATCTATATCACACATAATTGCTTTTACATTCATAAAAATACCTCCTGTTCAAATCATAAATATTCTTTTCATTTGAAACAATTAGGGTATAAAAAAAAGAATTTTTTTCTCAAATTCTTTTTTCTATTAATTATAAATTAGAATTATTTTCTCATTATGCGTTTTATCTTATCCTACAAAAAGATCATAAATTCTTTTATAACAATATCCTTTTTTTATAACTTTTTTATCAGGAACAAGTATATTTAATTCAACTAATTGATTAATGATATGAGAAACTACATTAACTGACACACCACTTAGTTCTTTTACTTCTTTTTTAGCAAAAACAATTTGTTTCATTATAACTGGCATAATACGATAGATAGAATTTCCTTTAATTACTTTAATTGTTTCCATAGCTTCTTTATAAACTTCTTTTATTCTATTTATTTTATATATAAGCATTACATTGATCAATCACACATTGTAAGAAAAATTTATTATACTTAATAACATTTCCCTGTCTACATTCCATTAAGTTTCTTTGATAGGCAGGTTTATATACCTCAAGAATTTCTGATATATATATATAATAGGCTGACTGTCATCTAACAGTGTCATTTGTACCGGGATTAAAGCTCTTCCTAATCGTCCATTTCCATCTTTATAAGCATGAATTATTTCGAATTGCATATGTGACAAGGCAACGTTTATGAGATATGGATCTTCAAACTTATTATTCATATACTTATATAGATTTTCCAATAATCCATCAATCTCTTCGGTTTAGGAGGAATAAATGTTGCATTTTCTTGAGTACAACCTCTAGATTCAATCCAATTTTGAGTCGTTCTAATTTCTCCAAGTGACTTTTTAGAGCCTCTTACGCTATCTAAAATCAATTGATGCATTTTATTAACAAGTTCATAGGAAATTATGTTTTCTTGTTTAAGCTTATTTTCTGCATATTCTATTGTATTTTTTAAGTTTTCAATTTCTTTACTGTCATCATTTACTTCCATATATTTTAAATAATAGAGTTCTTCTTGTGTGATTTAAGTTTCTTCAATTTGTGTTGACTTATAACTTTCCTTTAACAAAACAGATTCTAAAAAATAAGCAGAATCAAATTCTAATGTATTTAATAATGATTTGTATTCTCCATATTTCGCATTAGCTTCTGCGACAAGTATAAACATTTCTTTATCTAAATTATATTCAAATGGTAATTCCTTAGCTTTATAAGGTTCCATTGTACTCATCCACCTTGTAAATTATTGTATCATTTTCTATTACTCTTTCACTGTTTTTTAAATAGTGAGTTTTTTGTTGAATTGATAATAAAATTATCATTTATTGAAATTTATTTAATAGTTCCTTCTACAATATTATTATAATAAGCTAATTTCTTTTTAATATTCTCTTGGTAATCTAATTTAAAATAACATGTATATAAAACATCTAAAATATAAAGAATAGAAAGTCGTGTTGAAAAAGATGAAATCTTTTTATAATGATTTTCATAAGGCGATATATAAAGTTGATAATCCGGATCAAGATCTTTAAATGTATAATCATACGATGAAATTAAAACGATTGGTGTTTTTACCTTATGCAATATACGAGGTAAAATATCAGATAATATACCTCTTCCCCCAAAAGTAATAATAATTGCTAGATGATTTTCATTACTACTTGCAGCTGTTAATCTTTGTTGGTATTCATCAATAGGAACATTTACTTGGATACCTATTTCCTGCATTTGAAATTGAAAATTTAAAGCAAAATTAATATTTCCTGCAGAAGTATACACATCTATGATTTGTGATTTTTCCATAGCTGATGCAATAAGACGTAATTGATCTAGACTAAAAAGATTAGCTGTTAGATTAAGGGTTTGTTCATAATCTTCTTTGATTTTTTGAATAATTTCATAATGTGTTTGAAATTGATTAACAGGAAAATCAAAATTAAAATCTTCATTACTTTTTCTATAGTCATCAAGAGAACTTGTTATTTTTATTTTTAAGTCAGAAAATCCTGATAGTCCTAATTTATCACATAAACGATAGACTGTTGCTGTTGAAACAAAACAAACTTTTCCAAGATCTTTTGACGACATTTTTAAAACATCTTCAGGATGTTTTAAAATATAATCTGCCAAGACTCTTTCATTTTTTGATAAGTCTTTGTTTTCTTTTAAATTTATAAATAGATTCATATCATCACCATCCTTATTTTAATATATTTATACACACAAAGAAAACCCATTTTAATGGTTAGTTGTTGTTTATTTTTAAATAATCGATAAGCTTTATAGCATCATATGTTACAAAAATACGTGTTGGTATTTTTAAAACAACTTGATTTTTAAATTTATTTTGTAAAAGAGCACAATAATAAGATACTTGTGGTGTAAGTAGGATAATTTCATATTTTTTAGAAACTTCTTCTATTTTTTCAATCCCAATTGCCTGGAAACAAGCATTTACTTTTAATAAATTGTATTGTTTCATTTAGTTTTTCTACAAAACAACCTGTTGTTAGCCCACCTGAACAGATTAAGAGTATTTTTTTGAATTGGTATGCCATTATTTTTATTTAAGCATTTAAACATTTCATTAAAAAGCTTAAGCGTATAATTTAAACTTTTCATTTGGAAGTGTATATGAAATTCAATCTCACTTGTTTTGAATTGATAATTTGATAATTAAATGTTTATTAAATGTAACTCTACCAAGAGAATATTCGTTTTCTAGAAGAAGTGTATCTTAATCACTTGGATCAGCACATACTTTGCATGTTTTATTTTGTTTTTGAAATATCCATTTTCTAAAATAAATAACATATAATTCTTTATAAAAATCATCCACTTGAGTCACCTTCTTTTATTATCTATGTTCTTCAATGATTTCAATTGCTCTTTTTAAAACATTTGCACCTTTCACCGTTCCATAATCTCTCATGTTAATTACTTTTACAGGAACTTTACCATCTTCTACTTGATAAGCATTTGTACTTGCTTCCCAAAGAAAATCTTTAAGAAAAGCTTTTAATTTTTTGTGTAACATTTTCTTTTCCTCCTTGGCAACATTTTTCCACAAGTAAAAGAAAATTATTTATTTTTCTAGCAAATAGAATTTTTTTCTTATCTCTTTTTCAATTTCTTAATCCTCAATTACTATACTATTTATCATACTTTTTTATTGTACCTCCAATTTCCGCAAAACAACATTAAATATAAAATAATTTATATTTAATGTCCCGCATTATTTTATATGCCTTTGTGATAATTAATTTCATCCTTATAGACAAAATAAAAGTGCCTACACTTGGTAGACACCTTATGACTATTCAAATTCGTTTGTTCTAGCAACTTCTCTAATCCATGAAGCTGATTTCTTTTCTTTACGTTTATAACCATCATCTAAGCATACACGAATAAATCCATATCTGTTTTTAAAAGCATTACACCATGACCAATTATCAATAACACCCCAATAATGATATCCTAAACAGTTTGCTCCATCTTCAATTGCTTTTGCAATCCATTCTAAGTGATCTCTTACAAATTCAATACGATAATCATCTTGAACTGTTCCATTTTCATCCATATATTTTTCTTCACCTTCTACACCCATTCCATTTTCAGAAATAAAGAAAGGTAAATCTGGACATTCTTTTTTAATTTTCATACCAAAGTCATAAATTCCCTTTGGATAAATTTCCCATCCACGATAAACATTCATTTTTCTTTCAGGCCAAATATAAGGTTTAGAAATACATGGTAAACCATTTTCATCAAATTTACTATCCGGTGCTTGTACGCGCGTTGGTTGATAATAGTTAAATCCTAACCAATCTACTTTTCCTTGAGCTAAGATAGCTTCATCTCCAGGACGACGGTTGACTTCTACTTTCCAATCGTTTTCTACAGTATCTAAAACATCTTGTGGTAAGTGTCCATGAGCAACAACATCTAACCACCATCTATTGTGTAATCCATCTGTCATACGTACAGATTCTAAATCTTCAGGAGATGGATTTTCTTTTGTATAAGGTGGCGCAAAGCAGTTGATCATACCGATTTTTGCACCTTCACAAAGTTTTCCTTCTGCTTTTAATTTTCTAAAGTTTGCGACAGCTAAACAATGAGCTAAAGTAATATTATATTGTACATTGATTGATTGTTTGAAATCTTTTTGATAAGGATACCAAACACCATGTAAGAATTGTTGTTCTGGTTCTACGATTGGTTCATTGAAAGTAAACCAATATTTTACTTTATCTCCAAATTCTTCCATTGCAACTTTCACAAAGTTGGCATAAGCTTCAACCACTTCTCTATTTTGCCATCCTCCACGTTTTACTAAGTATTCTGGCATATCAAAGTGATACATGTTCATAAAAATATCAATACCATTTTCATTTGCACAATCAATTAATTTATGATACCAAGCGGCACCTTCTAGATTTAATTTACCATCTTGATCTAATAAACGTGTCCATTGCATTGATGTTCTGAATGATTTAAAATTTAAACTTTTTAATAATTTAATATCTTCTTCATATTTATGATACATGTCATTTCCTACATAAGATCCGACATTATTGAAGAAAGCATTAATTTCTTGATCAGAATACATATCCCAATAAGAACGTAATCTTCCTCCTACATTCCAAGCCCCTTCTGTTTGAGGACCTGACATTGCTGCTCCAAAAAAGAAATCTTTAGGTAATTTAATCGTCATCTTCTTTTCCTCCGTTATCTTTCGCGATTATTATACGTTCATTATATCATGAAATCTCTTTTCTTAATCGAATTGTATTTTATTTTCATTAGAATATTCATTTGACTTATATAATGTAAATAAAATACAAAAATGTCCCATTAGGACATCTGTTTGAGAATATGCGAAAGGTTTGGATTTTTTTCCTTTTGGATAAGAGAATGAAGTTTATTAGAAGCGTTTGGCTGTTTTTGAGAGATAATTTTTTCAACAGTTTCTTTAGAAAGAGGTTGATATTCTATGACTTGATCTACTTTAGAAAGTAGTGGATGCTTTGGATGAATTGTTTTGTTTTTTTTGAATCCTAGACGATGTGTGATGTTTGTTTGAGAAAGGATGATAATTACGTTTTCAAAACTTATTTTTCTTTTTTTAGAATCTTCGTAATATCCTTCTTCTAGTATTTGTGAAATGAGATGAATGATTTCTTCATTTGCTCGATCTATATTTTTTAAATATAGAACTGTATGGGGTGTACTTTGTAAGGTTGATAAAAGAATACTGGGTTCTTGATTGTTTCCTATGAGTTTATAGTAAGCATGAATGTCTTTATATTGATTCATATCAAGTTTTAGGTAATGATAGTTTAATTCTCTAGCAAGTATCTTTGCGGTTGTGGTTTTTCCTGTGCTTTCTTGTCCATAGAGGAAGAAAGAGAGGGGAAGTTTTTTTGTTTCTAGGGTTTGGACTAATTGATGAATTGCTTTTTCCTGTCCAAAAATATTTTTATTAAGTTGTTTTTCAAGTGTTTTTTTATTAATTTGTTGATGAATTGTAATATTTAGATATTTTTCTATGGTTTCTATGATGCGTATTTTTGTAAGTTCTTGTTCATGATAGAATTTTGCTTTGACACATGATAGATCTAATATATCAATAGCTTTATCAGGATAGGTTCTGTTTTTGAGATGTTGATCGACGAGGTTGATGAGTTCTTTAAGGATTGTATCGGATATTTTTATGTGATGAAAGTTTTCGTAGTAACATTTGATTCCTTTGAGGATTTCAAATGTTTCTTCTTTAGTGTTTTCTTTTAAGGTTACTAGAGAGAATCTTCGATTCATCGCATGGTCTTTTTCAAAGTGTTTGTAGTATTCATCAATTGTTGTTGCACCAATAACTGTCATATCTTTTCTTGCTAGATAAGGCTTTAAGATATTTGAGGCATCTATAGCCCCTTCTGCTCCACCAGCACCAATGACATTATGAATTTCATCAATAAATATAATAACATTGTCTAAGTTTTTTACTTTATCAATGATCTTTTTGAATTTTTCTTCAAATTCACCTCGATATTTCGTTCCAGCAACAAGGGAAGATAAAGAAAGTTCATAGATAATTTTATTTTTAAGTGAATCCACTACTTGATGCTTGTTGATCATCATAGCAAGTTTTTCAACAATTGCGGATTTTCCAACACCGGCTTCACCAATGATAAGTACGTTGTTTTTTTCTTTTTTGGAGAGGATGGTACAGATTTGTTCGATTTCATTTTCTCTTCCTATGATTTTATATTTTTTATTTTTTACTTTTTTATTAATGTTTACAAGAGTTGATATTTGATCTAAAGGTGTTTCAAAAGCTGATTTTTCTTGTAAGAGATAAATCACTTCTTCGACATCGACATGATATTTTTGTAATATTTCATAAGCCACAGATTCTTTTTCCTTAAGAAGTGAAATAGTAAGTAGATTAAGTGTTACTTGATCTTGGTTTTTCTTTTGAGCTTCTTCCATACTTCTTTCTAAGATTCTTTTAACGCTTTGGCTATATTCCATATAAAAAGGTTGATCTTCGCTTGTTCCAAACAACCTTTTTATATCTCCTTCTACAACTTCTTCATTCACTTTATATTTTTTTAAGAATCTTTTAAGTTGATTGTCATGCATTTTTAGTAAGGAAAGTAGTAAATGTTCACTTCCAACATTTTGATGTCCAAAATCAAAAGAAATACTTTCTGCCACAACAATTGCTTTTTGTGCTTGTTCATCAAATTCTTTCAACAATAATGACACCTTCTTTCTTTATATAGTATGTATTATTTTCTTAATTATTAGTCATCATTTAAGAAAACATACTTGCTAACCATGATTTTTTATGAATTTCTTTACTTGATGTACAATAAGATACTTGAAGTTTCCCTTCGAGTGTTTTTCCTTTTCCTTCACCTAAGACAATGGTATAGAGACCATTGTAGTACTTTGCATTAAATGCTTTTTGATGATCGGCTAATACTTGATGAGCATCATCAACACCTTTGACCCATTTTTTATAGTTTTGTATGAGTTTGTCTTTGACTTCATACATTTCTTCGATATCTTCTTGGTTATAAGAGGATGCAATGATTTTATATTTTGGTGTTTCGTTGACAGCTGTGACTGTTGTTAGGTTCATAAGGATTAAAAGAAAAATTATTAATTTTTTCATAAATTTCACCTCAAGTTCATTATGTTCATTTATAATGAAATTAAACACAAGGAGTGAATTTTTTATGAGTCGTATTATGCAAAAGGATATTAAAAGTGAAATGAATGATTTTTTCTTTGCTAAGGATCATTTGGATTTTTATCATGAGTATGTAAATGTTGAACAAATGTATTTGGCAGGAATTAAGGAGGTAAGAACAAAATTAGAGATTTTAGATGATGAGTTTCATCATCGCTTCGATCATAATCCTATCCATCATATGGAGTGGCGTTTGAAATCACCACATAGCGTTGTTGAGAAAATGAAAAGAAGAAATCTTCCCGTAGATGTTTCTTCGATTAAAGGAAATATTGAAGATATTGCGGGTATTCGGGTGATTTGTCATTATATCAAAGATATTTATCGTATGTCAGACCTTCTTTTAAGGCAAGATGATATTCATTTATTGAAAGTGAAAGATTATATAAAGAATCCTAAAGAAAATGGGTATCGTAGTTTACATCTTGTCGTTGAAGTACCTATCTATCTCGCTAATGAGAAAGTCATGATTCCTGTAGAAATACAAATTCGTACCATTGCCATGGATTTTTGGGCAACCCTCGAACATCATTTGAGATATAAAAACAATAAGGAAATCTCTGATGATATTCGTAACCGTTTATACGAATGTGCTAAAAATATTACTGATATTGATTACGAAATGGAAGATATACATAATGAAGTCTTTGGACACCATGAAATATAAAGATTATTTATAGAAGATAAAAACAAAGTTCGCGCGAACTTTGTTTTTAATTATAATGCTTAAAATATCTTATTTATCACATTAAATATATTTAATGTGATCTCTTTTATTTTTTCTATCGAAGCATTTGTTCATCATAAAGTCTCTCTTTATCTTATTCTGTCGCAAATTGACTATAGTAAAGTTGATGATAATAACCATGTTTTTGAAGAAGTTCTTCATGATTACCTACTTCAACAATATGTCCTTGATCCATGACAATAATCTTATCCGCATTTTTAATCGTTGATAAACGATGCGCAACAATAAATGTTGTTCTTCCTTTCATCATTTCATCAAATGCTCTTTGAATTTGCAATTCTGTACGGGTATCAATGGAACTTGTTGCTTCATCTAAAATCAGCATAGGTGGATGTGTCAACATAATACGCGCAATACAAACAAGTTGCATTTGTCCTTGTGACATATTTCCTCCATCTTCTTCTACTACCGTATCATATCCTTGAGGAAGTGACATGATATATTTATGAACACGTGCTTTTTTAGCAGCTTCAATGATTTCTTCATCAGTAGCCTCTGGTTTTCCATAAGCAATGTTTTCTTTAATTGTTCCTTTAAACAACCAACTATCTTGTAAAACCATTCCATACATTTTTCTTAGAGCATCTCGGTTCATTTCTTCAATATCAACACCATCAATTGTAATTTTTCCTTTTTGTGGATCATAGAAACGCATAAGTAAGTTAATTAAAGTTGTTTTTCCACAACCTGTTTTTCCTACGATAGCAGTCATTGTTCCTGGTTTTGCTTCATAGTTAAAGTCTTGAATAAGTGGTTTACTAGGATCATAACTGAAATTTAGATGATCAATGACAATATGGCCTTGCTTATTTTCAATAATTTTTGATGTACTTAATTCTTGAATAGTTTCTTCATCTAATAAAGCAAAAACACGTTGACTTGCGGCTATTGCTGTTTGCATTTCTGACATAACAGAAGAAATTTCGTTAAATGGCTTTGTATATTGATTAGCGTACGTTAAAAAACTTGAAAGAATACCAACTGTAAATGAACCATTTAATACTTGAAAAGCACCATAAATACCAACAGCAGCATAAACAATACTATTAACTAAACGTGTTGTTGGGTTAATTAAAGCTCCATAGAATTGAGAAATAACCCCACTTTTATGCATACGTTCATTGATTTCATTAAATTTTTCTTCATTTTGAACTTGATAATCAAAGATATTGACAATCTTTTGATTTCCAATCATTTCTTCACAAAAGCCATTCATTTCTCCACGAATAGCAAGTTGTTCTTGAAAATAAGAATGTGTTCTTTTTACTATTAAAGACGCTACAAGTAAAGAAAGGGGTGTAAGTACAACAACAATCACAGCTACTGAAAAATGAATATAAGCCATAATTAAGATTGTTCCCACTATTGTCGCAATCCCTGTAAGTAATGATGTAAAACTTTGTAATAAACCTTGACCAATTAAATCAATATCATTAATTAATCTCCCTAAAATATCTCCATGACTTGTCCCATCAATATATTTTAAAGGAAGTACTTGAATTTGATCAAAAACTTTGTTTCTTAAATCATTCGTAATATTATACGTAATGGTATTGGTAATTTGCCCCATGATCCATTGAATCAATGAAATAATTAGTACAACAACACCAATAAAAATTAATTTATTAAATAATCCTTGAAAATCAACTTGATTTTTACCTACTAATAAATCAATAGCTTGCCCTAATAAAACTGGTGTAAGAAGTGTAAAAATAACTGAAACAATAGATAATACAGTAAGTGAAATAATTAAAAATTTATAAGGACTACAATAGCTTAATAATCTTTTTATTGTCTTTTTATCCATTTGTTTCACCTTCTTTACTATTTTGAGATTCATAAATTTCTTGATATACCTGACAATCTTTTAATAATTGTTCATGACTATCAAAGCCAACAAGCTCCCCATGATATAAAACCATAATACGATCACATCTTTTTAAAGAGGCTGTTCTTTGTGAAATAATAATCTTTGTCATTTCTTTTAATTCTTGTAATTGTTTTTGTAAAGCTGCATCCGTTGCATAATCAAGGGCACTTGAACAATCATCCAAAACAAGAATATCTGCTTGTTTATAGAGTGCTCTAGCAATGGTTAAACGTTGTCTTTGTCCACCAGAGAAGTTTTTACCACCTTGAACAACAGGACTTTCAATTCCTTTTGAAAGATTACTTACGAATTCTTTAGCTTGTGAAACTTCTAAAGCTTGATTCATGATATCTGCTTGATAAGGTTTAGACATACAAATATTTTCTTTAATTGTTCCTGAAATTAAAGAAGTATTTTGTAAAACATAGCTAATATGTTTTCTAAGGGGTGCGAGTTTATAATCTTGGATTCTTTTACCAGCAATCCAAATTTCTCCACTTCTTGTATCGTAGTTTCTACCAATCAATGAGACAAGTGTTGATTTACCAGCACCTGTTCCTCCAATAATTCCCACAGTTTCACCTTTTTTGATTGTAAAAGATAAATCATGGAGAACATCTTTTTGCAGATAACCAAAATTCACATTTTTAAATTCTATCATGTTTTCAATAGGTGTCAGTGTCTCATAAACCCCTTGATCTTCTACTTTAGGTTTTGTTTCTAAGACTTCAAATACTCTTTGATAACTTGCGGTTGCTTTATTATAAATCGATAAAACATTTGAAAAGACAATCAATGCTTGTAAGATACTATTCATATAGTTGACTAAAGCAATAACTTCACCTTGAGATAAACTTCCTACATTTACTTGAAAACCACTTGCATAAATTATAATAATGATGGCAAAGTTAACGATTAAATAAGTAAAAGGATTTAATAAAGCTTGGATCTTTCCAACTTTTACTTGTTCATCTTTTTGATTTTTTGTTTCTTTATTGAATCGTTTAATTTCATGATTTTGATTTGAAAAAGCACGAATAACACGTACACCTTTTAAGTTTTCCCGAGCAATCAATGCAATTTTATCAAGTAATTTTTGAATACGTGAGAAATAAGGCATTGAGATGATTGTAATCGAAAACATTGATACCGCAAGAATGATTGCTCCAACAACAAAGATCATTGATAATGATCCACTGATCATAAATGCCATAAAAAGCGAACCAATCATTAAAAACGGTGCTCTTGATGTAAGACGAATGGTCATCGCCACCGCTAATTGTATTTGTACAACATCGTTAATTAATCTTGTTACTAATGATGGTGCTGTTAATGTATCTAAATTGGCATCATCATATGTATTGATTTGATGATACATATCCTTTCTTAATTGTGTTCCCACACTTTGTGATGCGGCTGCTATTTCTACAGGCTGCAAGGTGGCTAATCCGAAGATTACTGTCTGG
>OGZE01001004.1_pt1 | contig 18412 bp, 16 predicted proteins | sample 1576731 | NCBI WGS metagenome assembly OGZE01 (sample SAMEA3541503, study PRJEB24748) | human gut metagenome | biome: human gut; feature: human-associated habitat; material: faeces | place: China | collected 2012 | reverse complement strand
ACGCTGAAAAGGGGACGGGGATTTTCTAGAAAATCCCCGTCCCCTTTTCAGCGTTAACTTTTTTCCAACTTTTATGCAACACTTTTCCACATGTTTTCCTCTAATATATGAGGAAAATAATTCATCGATGATGGAAACAGTATCTAACAGGGAGGTCATTTATGAAATGTGATGTGGATACGTTCGCGCGGATGTATGAAGAGATTTATAAAGATTTGTATCGATTTGCATTGTGTATGATGAAAAATGAACAGGATGCAGAGGATGCGGTGAGTGATGCGGTACTTTCCGGGTATGAGAACATCCGGAAACTCCGGGATGAGAAGGCTTTTAAAAGCTGGATGTTTACAATACTGGCGAACACATGTAAGAAGAAACTGCAAAATAGAAGCAGAAAGTTTCGTATGGAGAAGGATATGGAGTCGTCAGAGTCGGAGAGAAATAATTTTGGAACCGGACATCCGGATTATGGAATATCCGTAGATGTGCAACGTGCATTTTTGCATTTGTCTGAGGAAGAGCAGACAATCATTGCGCTGTCTGTATTTGGTGGATATAACAGCAAAGAAATTGGTGAAATGCTGAAGCTGAATGCCAATACGGTACGGTCTAAGAGAAGCCGCGGACTTGAAAAGATGGAATGTATATTAGCGTAGGGAAAAGGAGCGTGCAATATGGAGAAAAGAGAACAGGATCTTTTGTATAAGATAGAAGTGGGCAGCGAAAATATAGTAGTTCCGGATAGCCTGAAACCGGAAAATATGAAGAAAAAACTGGAACAGTGTGCGTGGGAAGAACGCAGGAGAAAAAGACGCAGACAGTGGAAGTTCGCGGGTGCGGCAGCAGCCGGTATTGTATTGGTGGCAGGAATCACAGTATACCAGAATCGGACGAGAATGGTAAAATCGGATTCGGCTGTGATAAACAGTGCTGATTCTTCGGATGGTGTAGTGGCAAAGTCTGTTGAGAAATGTCCGGTAAATAAGGGGAATCAGGAAAACCAGAAATATTATGCAAAAAGCTACAAAGAAATCCGTAAATATATAGAAGCGAGTGAGAAAGAGGAAACCGCCAAAGGAAGCACAAAAGAACAACAGTCATGCGCAGACGCGACAGGAGATTATTCAAATACGAATGTGCGTCAGGAAGGTGTAGATGAAGCAGACGTGGCAAAGACGGATGGTCGTTATCTCTATGTGTTAGAGGATGACGGAGACTATGTTTCTATCGTAGACACGAAAACAAGTATGAAAAAAATCAGTGAGGTTAAGGCACCGAAGGATGAAACTATCGAGGAATTTTACCTGACAGAAAAAAATAAAAAAGTGGTAATGATATGCAGTAATTCATCGGATGATGATTATGAAGATGTGGAAGATGTTACCAGGAGTTCTTTAATAAGTAAACAAACAGAAGGAACCAGAGTAGTAACTTATGATGTACAGGATAAAAAGCATCCAAAGAAAGCGGGCGAAGTATCACAGAACGGTGAGTATGAGCTTTCAAGAATTTCTGACGGGTATATGTATATTTTCTCAAATTACTGGGTAGCCGAAAAATGGAAGAAAAAGCACCCGTCCACTTATATTCCATATGTGGATGGCAATCTGATGAAGGCGAAAGATATTTATTTACCGGAAGGAACAAAAGGATGCATGTATGAAATTGTTTCGTCAATTAATCTGAAACAGCCGGATAAGATCGCAGACAGCAAAGCTATTTTTTCAGAAGGCGGAGACGCATATGTAAGCAACAAAAATATTTACTATTATGAAGAAGAATGGACTGGCAACGGAAAGCAGGAGAAGACATTACTCCGTAAACTATCTTACAAAAAAGGAAAACTGGCGGTTGTTGCGCAGAAGACATTCAGAGGATATCTGAATGATTCATTTTCGATTGATGAATATGATGGATATCTCCGCATGGTTGTGACGAGAGGTAAGACAAATGCGGTCTATGTCCTGGATCAGAAATTAAAGCTGACCGGAAAGATTACAAACCTTGCGAAAGACGAGCGCGTGTATTCTGCAAGATTTTTAGGAGATACAGGATATTTTGTTACTTATAAAGAAACGGATCCGCTGTTTTCGGTAGACTTATCTAATCCGAAGAATCCGAAGATCCTTGGGCGCTTAAAAATACCGGGATTTTCCAATTACCTGCATTTCTATGGAGAAGATAAGCTTCTTGGCATCGGAATGGATGTAGATAAGAAAGGTGATGTAACAGATGGTGTGAAGCTGTCCATGTTTGATATTTCCGATAAAAAAAATGTGAAAGAGGAACATAAGTATACACTGAAAGATATTTATAGTACAGATGTGGAATGGGATTATAAAGCGGCGCTTATTGATGTGGAAAAAAATATAATCGGCTTCCCGGCAGGAGGAGAAAACAGACAAATGTATTATTTATTCAGCTATACAGAAGAAAAGGGATTTCAGTCTAACATGAAAGAAAAGATTTATGGAAGTGATGCGTTATCAACAAGAGGTATATATATTAAAGACCGTCTATATGTAATCCATGGAAATGTACTGAAAGCGTATAGCCTGAAGACATATAAGAAAGTTGATGACTGTCTGTTGTAAACGGAATTTACGCTGTAAATATAATTGTTGACTGGATGCTGCATACTGTTGCAACAAAAAAATAGAATTTTAATCTTATAATATGTAAATAGCAGATATGAAAAATAAAGAAAACCTTCGGCAAAGGATTCCTGATTTACATGAGGTGAAAAAGGAACCGATATGTCGGAGGTTTTCTCTGTTTGGGCTCCGGATGAAAGTGCCAATTGCAAATTCTGTTGGGGCTCTATAGGGCTAAGATTTGGCTAAATCGATTTATTTTATTGCAGACAGACGGCTTCTTAAGATCGGTCCTACAATCATAGCGATAATGATCTTAACAGCATCTCCGGCAAGATACGGAAGCACGCCGACAGATAATCCTGCCATGAAAGAAATATGCATCTGGTAAGCAAGCCATGCAGTTCCGAAAATGTAAGCAACAGCAAGACCGAGTACCATGCCAAGAACAGCCGGAAGCTTTTTGCCGCCAAATTTGTTAGTACCGATTCCTGCGATTATCGTCATGAAAATGAATCCAATCAGATATCCGCCAGTCGGTCCGGCAAGTTTTTCAAGTCCACCGGTAAAACCGGAAAATACAGGCAGACCTGCAATTCCGAGAAGCAGATAAATGATATAGCTGAAAAGTGCATCATTCCAGGAAAGAATAAAAACAGCGATATATATAACCAGATTTGTCAGTGAAATCGGCACCGGACTGACTGGAATTGGAATAGCAAATGGTGCCAGAATACAGATAACGGCAGTGATCAAAGCAATCTCTACCATACGTTTTGTAGTAAAAGCTGATTTAGTAGTTGATGTCTCCATGTAAAAAGTCCTTTCTGTGATGTGAGTTTGTTCGTACAATAATCATTTATTTAACAAAGTCATTATAATTGTAGATACAAGGAATGTCAACTATAAAAATATAAAGGTTAACAATTAAGAACCGAAAGATGTCATAAAATCACTCCCTGACAAGCACATCGAATTTGTCATCATTTAAATACATATCCAGTTTAATGAAACGTCCCGATTCTGGAAGCTTTGACACAGCGTGGATTGCATTTTTTATTTTGATATAGAAATCGGTCACTTTCAATAAAATTGCCTGGTTATTCACACTGAAAAAACGGCATGTCACGCAGACGGAGCGCGCAGAGGATGAGGCAGTGAGCGTGGAAGTTACGGCAGAAAAAGCTGCAAATTATATCGGAGAGGAGTACAGAGATGATGATTTTGAGTCTGTTTGTTATGGCTTGAAAATGTTATGCTATGTATCAGAAGAACATGAATAAAAAGTCAGAATTGACAGATAATAATAAAATAACAAAGATGAAATAAAATAATATAATAAAAATATAAAAATAGTGTTGACAAAATAGAAGCGCGGTGCTATTATAAAGTCAATCCAAAAGAGATACGAAATCTAAAAATCAAATAAAAGAAGATCTGACGAGAAAGGATTTTCGAAATAACATTTGAGAGATTTGAAGATTTGGAAATTCATGTAAAGGAGGCTTATTCCGTTGGACAGTTTGATCGATTCATCAATTCAATATGTTAGTGGTATGGCAGAGAATGATTCCCGAAAAATAAGCCTTTACCATAGAAGTTAGAATCCGGTAAGATTAGAATGGAAGAAAAAAATCGGAGATGTCAAGAAACCGGAAGATAGAATAAAGAGTTACATCTGCACAGACATATTGGAAATAAATACCACAGATAGAAGAAAAACGAGTAAAACTTATGTGAAGTTATAAAATGTGTAAAGAAACATTTTATACATACCCCTTACTCATCCTTAAAAATAGAAAGGAAAAGGTTACGGGAATTGGTAATAATATTTCCTCCGATTTAATATAATAATAAATATGATAAAATTCAATATAAGATAGCCATTGCAATCAGGAACGACTGTAATGGCTATTTTAATGTTACATTTTTGTAATATTTTTTTAACAAATAGAGCGTATATTTTGACAATGCTAATACCATATGCTAAACTTATATCATCTTTAAATATAGTAAAATAGTAGAAATATAATTAAATTTTGAGGTGAGAAATTTGGATAAATATGAATATCGGGTTAAGACCGAGCAGATGCTCGAATACGTGGAGCAGAAGCAGTATAAAAAAGCTATGGAGATCGCAGATACGATTGACTGGCGTAGAGTAAAAAATGCATCCATGTTGAATACCGTCAGTGAGATTTACGAATGTAACGGAGAGTATCAGAAGAGCAGGGATGTGCTGTTCCTGGCATATGACCGTGCACCTGGAAGCCGTAAAGTTATATACCGGTTAGGTCTTCTGGCATTGAAATTGGAGGATACACAGGAAGCTTCTGACTGTTATGAAGAATTTGTTAAAGTGGCACCGCGTGATCCGAATCAGTATATTTTGAAATATAAGATTCTGAAAACACAGGGAGCTGATCTGGAAGAACAGATTCGTGCACTGGAAGATTTCAAGAAATCTGAATATGTTGAGAAATGGGCATATGAACTGGCATTATTGTATCACGAGGCAGGAATGACAGCGAAGTGTCTGGAAGAATGTGATGATCTGATCTTGTGGTTCAGTGAAGGCAAATATGTATATCAGGCGATGGAATTAAAGATGAAATACAAACCGCTGACTCCGCTTCAGCAGGAGAAGTATGATAGCAGACCTGGCGGAGTAAGACCGGAACCGGCATTTGACGAAGAGGATGCTGAGAGCGAAGAAGAGGATATGCCGGAAGAGAGTGCGGCAGAAGAGGCAGTCGAAGAAGAGAAAGCTTATGAAGCAGAACCGGAAGAAGTCGTAGAGGAAACTTACGAAACAGAACCGGAAGAAGTTACCGAAGAAGCAGTGGAGCAGGAGGTTTACGAAGCAGAGCCGGAGGGAATTGCAGAGGAAACTTATGAAGCAGAACCGGAAGAAGCGGCAGAGGACGTTTACGAAGCGGAGCCGGAAGAAGTTGCAGAGGAAGCTTATGAAGCAGAGCCGGAAGAAGTTGCAGAAGAAGATGTTCCGCTGGAGACAATGGAACCTGCAAGTGATCCGGTACAGGAGATCAATATAGAAGAAAAGGCAATGGCTGAGAAGGAAGAAGAACTTCTGCTTGGCGGACAGATGAAGATTGAAGAGATCCTGCAGGAGTGGGAAGAAAAGCAGAAAGCAAATGCAGAAGCAATCAAAGAGCAGAAAGCCAAAGATGAAGCGCGTCTTGCAAAAGAAAGAGAAGAAGCAAGAAAACGCCGCGAAGCAGAACGACTTGAACTGGAGCGAAAGGCTGCTGAGGCTGAGGCAGAGCGCAAGCGTATAGCGGCAGAAAAAGAAGCAGCAAGAAAGCGTGCCGAGGAAGAAGCAAGACGAAAGGCTGAAGAAGAAAGAGCCAGAAAAGAAGCTGAAAAAGAAGCCGCTATCCAGGAAGCAGCCAAAAAGGCAGCAGAACGACTTGCAAAACAGCAGACAATGGGTAAGCCGGACGAGAAAGTTACAGAAGAAAAGAAGAATACACAGCGTCTGCCAGACGATATTTTAGATTTGGTAGAGCAGCTTGAAAGCAGAGCAGCAACACCTAAGACTTCAAAAATTGTACTGGATGAAGATCTGGATGATGAAGAAGATCTGGAAGATGCAGTATTTGGTGGAGCAGAAGATGACTTCGACGGTGATGATTTTATTGAGGATGACTACAATGAAGAAGAATATGTAGAAGACTTCGATGAGGAATATGATGAAAATGATTTCGATGAAGAGAACTTTGACGAGGAGCCGGTAGAAGAAGACTTCGACGAGGCTGATTTCGACGAAGGAGATTTCACAGAGGAAGACTTTGATGAGGCTGATTTTGACGAAGGAGATTTCACAGAGGAAGGCTTTGATGAAGAGGATTTCGCAGAAGACGGCGAAGATTTTGATGAGGCTGATTTTGATGAAGGAGATTTCGGCGAGGAAGACTTTGATGAAGCCGATTTTGCTGAAGAAGATTTTGAAGAAGCATCCGCGGAGGAAGAAGATTTCGTAGAAGGAGATTTCGCAGAGGAAGATTTTGCAGAGCCGGAAGAAGTATCTGCAGAAGATGAGCCGGAAGAGGTTTCTTATGAAGAAGCTGAAGAAGAAGACTTTGATCTGGATGATTTCTTCAATGATGACAAAGATGATGATACAGATCTCGGTGAAGCGCTTGAGATCGAGGAGCCTTCAGAGGCAGAGATACAGAAACGTATCAAGAAGTCTAAAGGTGGCGGAGTTCCGTTTGATACAGGATTTGTAGTAACCGGTCGTTATGACTTAAATGCAACAAGTGAGATTGGTCTGAAAGCCGGACTTACAGAAGAACAGAAGAAGTTATTCTCTTACTTTGTACCAGTCAGAGGTATGAGTGAGCAGATTGTAGAAGTTCTGGATAATGACCGCCGTGCACAGAGAGAAGGAACTTCCAAGACAGGAAACCTTATGGTTATCGGAAGAAAAGGATCTGGTAAGACAGTTCTTGCTGTTGATATTGTAAAAGCAATCCAGAAACAGCGTAACCTGAAACAGGGTAAAGTTGCAATTGTAACAGGAGAGTCACTGAATAAGAAAGAGTTATCCAATATTATCCAGAAACTCCGTGGTGGAGCGATCATTATCGAAAAAGCCGGTAAGTTAAATTCCAGAACAGTAGAAGAGTTAAGCTATCTGATGGAAAGAAAGACAGGAGAGATGCTGTTTGTACTGGAAGATCAGAGAAAACCATTGGAACGTATTATGACAGCTAATCCGGATTTCAAACGCAAGTTTACTTCAAAACTGGAGCTGCCGGTATTTATCAATGATGAGCTGGTAACATTCGGTCAGACATATGCGAAGGAAAATGGATATAAACTGGATGAAATGGGAATCCTTGCATTGTACAGCCGAATCGATGTAATGCAGAGAGAGGATCATGCCGTAACAGTTGCCGAGGTTAAAGAGATTATGGATGAAGCAATCGCTCATTCACAGAAAGCAAATGTAAAACATCTTGCAAGAAGAGTCTTTGGAAAAGGAACGGATCACGCAGACCGGATCATCCTTAAAGAAGAGGATTTCAGAATTTAGTTTGATAATAAAAATAAATTCAAACTATAAATGAGAAAAAAGAGTTTTGACAGATAATGTTTGTCAAAACTCTTTCTTTTTACCTTGTTCTAACGTATAATAAATATATTACCATAAGAGTATGGGAAGGTGGAATTATGGCTGAAAGAAAGAAAAAAACATATGAGATCGGGGAGCTGGATCAGTATCTTTTTGGACAGGGGAACCATTACGAGATATATAAGAAGCTGGGATCGCACCGAGTAAAGGATGGACACCGTCAGGGTGTGTATTTTGCTGTGTGGGCACCGCATGCGAAGTCGGTATCCGTTGTCGGTGAATTTAACGAATGGGATACACAGGCGAATCCGATGAAGCGAGAAGAGCCGTTGGGAATTTATACGTGCTTTATACCAAAGGTACAGGAAGATATGATGTATAAGTATTGTATTGAGACTTATACGGGAGACTACATTTTCAAGGCAGATCCATTTGCAAACTATGCAGAGTTACGACCGGGAACTGCATCGAGAGTGCATGATATCAGTGAGCTGAAATGGTCGGATACGCAGTGGATGAAGCGCAGGGAAGACTGGGATCATAAGAAAGAACCAGTGTCTGTGTATGAAGCGCATATCGGTTCGTGGAAGAAACATCCGGGGCGTGAGGACGATGGATTTTATACATACCGGGATTTCGGTAAAGAGATAGTCAAATATGTAAAAGACATGGGTTATACGCATGTGGAGCTGATTGGTATTGCGGAGCATCCGTTTGACGGTTCATGGGGATATCAGGTGACAGGGTATTATGCACCAACTTCCAGATATGGAACCCCGCAGGATTTTGCATGGATGGTCAACCATCTGCATCAGCATAATATCGGTATCATTCTTGACTGGGTACCGGCACATTTTCCGAAAGATGCACACGGACTTGCTGATTTTGATGGAACCCCAACGTTTGAATATGCAGATCCGAGGATGGGAGAACATCCGGACTGGGGAACGAAGATTTTCGATTATGGAAAGAATGAAGTGCGGAACTTCCTGATTGCCAATGCGCTGTTCTGGGTGGAATACTTCCATATAGACGGTCTTCGCGTAGATGCGGTTGCGTCCATGTTATATCTGGATTATGGAAAGAATGCAGGAGAGTGGGTGCCGAATAAGTACGGAGAGAATAAGAACCTTGAAGCGATTGATTTCTTTAAGCATCTTAATTCGGTTGTGCTTGGCCGTAATCCAGGTGCAATGATGATTGCTGAGGAATCTACTGCATGGCCGAAGGTAACCGGGGATGTGGAAGACGACGGACTGGGATTCAGCCTGAAATGGAACATGGGCTGGATGCATGATTTTACAGAATATATGAAATTGGATCCGTATTTCAGAAAAGATAATCATAATCTGATGACATTCGCAATGAGTTATGCATATAGTGAGAACTATATTCTGGTTCTGTCGCATGATGAAGTTGTACATTTGAAGTGTTCAATGTTGAATAAGATGCCGGGACTTGGATTTGATAAATATGCGAATCTGAAAGTCGGATATGCATTTATGATGGGACATGTCGGTAAGAAACTGTTGTTTATGGGACAGGAATTTGCACAGCTCCGTGAGTGGAGTGAGGAGAGAGAGCTGGACTGGTATCTTCTTGCAGAGCCGGAACATCAGGCGATCCAGAACTGGGTACGTGATCTTCTGCATTTGTATAAGAATAAAAAAGCGATGTATGAGGCAGATCATGAATTTGGTGGCTTTGAGTGGATCAATGCTGATGACACATACAGAAGTATTTTCAGCTTCATGCGTCATTCCAAAGATGGCAAGAAGAATCTGTTGTTCGTATGTAACTTCACACCGATGGAAAGAGCAGATTATCGTGTCGGTGTTCCGAAGAGAAAACAGTATAAGTTGCTGCTGAACAGCGATGAAGAGAAATACGGTGGAACGGGTGAGAAACGCCCGCAGGTATACAAAGCACAGAAGCAGGAATGCGACGGAAGACCATATTCATTCGCATATTCACTTCCACCATACGGCGTAGCAGTTTTTGAATTTTAAGAGTAACTATTCAGAACCAAGTATAAAAAGAAGAACCGGATACACATGCTTGCATGCAGGTGTCGTCTCTTCTTTTTATACAGGTGACTCGAATAGAGTCACCGCCCCGGACATGAGCAAAAGAGCTGCGAAGCAGCGAAAAAGCGCGAGGAACGCGCGAATTTGCGAATGAGCGGGGAAGGTTCTGAAAAGTAAAAGAAACTCGAATAGAGTCACCGCTTAGCTATTTCACTTCCTCCATCGTCGGGATAGAGACAGCCGCTCCCGCTCTGGAGCAGGTAATGGCAGATGCTTTTGACGCCAGTTCCAGCGAAGCAGGAATATTTTTGCCGTGTAACAGTCCGGATAAAAAGAACCCGGTAAATGTATCTCCGGCAGCGGTTGTATCTACAGCTTTTATTTTAAAGGCTGGCTGATAAATCTGTGTGTCGGAAGAGAGATACATAGAACCTTCTTCGCCGAGTGTCAGTACAAAATCGTTCTCAGGGAAAAGCTCCTGCAGTCTGGAAGCAAGCTCTTCGTTATCGGAAATATCAGCATCCGACAGTTTGCTCTTAATCAGCCCGGCAGCTTCAATCTCATTTACAAAAAACAGATCGATGAGATGCAGCGGAAGTTCAAAAATCTTCGCATCCATTGGAGAGGGATTCAAGATGATCTTCATGCCTCTGGCTTTCGCATTGATAATGATATAAGAGAGCTGATTGATCTCATTCTGGAGAACCAGGTAATCTCCTGAGCCAAAATGAGAGAGAACTTCATCTGCATATATTGTTGTGATTTGCTGGTTTGTTCCGCCATAGAGAAGAATACAATTGTCTCCCTGCACATCATTCTGGATGATTGCATGCCCGGTTGGCGTTTTTGTGTCGGTATGCAGAAGTTCTGTATGTACTCCGGCAGCAGTTAAAATGTCAGAGAGAAATTGTCCGTCGGCTCCGATGACTCCGGCATGCCAGACTGACATGCCGGCTTTTGCAAGGGCGATAGACTGGTTCAGTCCTTTTCCGCCTGGATATTGTTTTAAATCTTCGGAAGAAAGGGTTTCCCCTTTCTTCACAAAGTGCGGTACTTTATATACGTGATCAATATTTAATGACCCAAAATTCAGTATTTTCATACCTGTATCCTCCGTCTGTAAAATATCGAAAGTACAGTGACTTTAGTTGGAGGAACTGTCGTCCGAAGAATTGCTGTCTGAGGAATCTGAATCACTTCCGGTCAGTCCCTTGAAAAAGTTCACGACTTTATCCCACCAGCCTTCAGTATCTGCATTCTGAACTTTGTCTTTGATATCGTCCAGTGTGCTGTTGCTGACAACATCACTTCCGAGAATATCATCTTTGGTCTGGCTGATGATTCCACCGGAATTGCTGTTATTTCCGCCGAAAAATCCTTTGATGTTATTGACTAGTTTTGTGAAGAAACCTTCGCTCTTGCCTTCCAGGTTGTTCAGCGTCTGCTGAAGAGATTTGACATCGTAATCATACTGGGAAATCTTCTCCATCAGGGATACGATCTTATCTTTCTGCTCGTCGGTGAGATTAACGTCCAGATCTTTCGCTTTTTCATCGACTGTATCTGCAATCTTATCTTCGTCGCTGATATCATTTGCAATGACATCTTCTTTGACATCGTTCATCAGATCTGTTGCCTTGTCCTGTCCGATATCGTCAGCAAGTTCACCGGTAGTTACAAGCTCTTCTGTAGCGGCTTCTTTCTGCCCTTCGTCCAATTTCTCACCGCTTGCAGTCTCATAAGCCATCATGATTCCGGTTAAAGCACCAGTTCCGGATACTTCGATCGGAGATGCCGCAACAACGTTGCAGTTTTCTACGCCGGAAGTTGTCAGAGTGCTGGCAATCATGGAACTGGTTACAAATGTAAGGTTTGCGACCTTCACCTGGATACCGCCGCTTGTAGTTGGTTCTACATAAGAACAGCTGTAAGTCTTGTGACCAATCTGCGCTTCAGATGCAATTCCTTCCATATATTTACGTTCGTCCTGATTGGTAACTTCGATCGTTTCTACACTGTCCTTGCTTGTTCCGAAATATTCATACATAGACTTCTTCTGGTCGTCTGACAGGTTTGTCCCGATCGTAACAACTTTGGAACTGTCTGCGTTGGCGATCATCGGAAGACTTGCACATGTAAGTGTAACTGCCAGAGCAAGTGGAATGATTTTTTTAAATTTTTTCATAATAATGGCTGTTGCCGTACCTCCTTTTATGACTGGTATTACCAGATGTATTTTTAATGAGTTTAAATAAAAATGATGCCAGAAGACTGCAGAAATGTATTGATTTTGCAATCTTTTCCATTATTATATGGGAGCTGGCATCATTATAGTATCATAATCGTTTTGGTTTGCAAAGAAAATCCGTCTTAACTCTTTCTGAAGATTTTCTTTAGGCGTTCTTCTAATATAGAAGAGGAAATCAGTCCGCCGAAAGAGGCGAGAACTGTACCGCTTTTAAAGCAGACAAATGTCGGGACGAGATCATCCGTATAAGTTTTGGCTAAGAGTGGTGATTCGTCAATGTCTACTTCTATAAATAAATACTGCGCATGGTATTTGCCGGATATTTCTTCTGCAATTGGTTTCATCATTGCACATTTTGCGCACCAGGATGCGTAAAACATCACAACGACCGGCACGCCGGAATTGTGTATAACAGCAGGAAAATTTGCTGTAGTGACATGCTTCATAAATCAGCCTCTTTTCTTCGTATGGCAGTCCGTGTCTGTATTCAGGTACCGGCATACTTCGCAGAAAGAATGTAAAAGACATGAGAATGGTCTGTGACAGCGCCTGTTGCAAATGTTGGTAAAACAAAAACAGGAGTGCCGTCGTCTTCGTTTCGGTTTCATGAATGTGTACCTCTGCACAGACTATTGTTACTTTATTATATGATACAAAGTAAAAAATGCGTATGATGAACGTGCAAGAGGCATATGCTTATTTCCTTGCCGCAATCAGTTTGTTGATCGGATGTTTCATGGAAGAGAATTTCTCTTCGTATTCTGTCATGACATTGCCTTCGTTCATGGCAGGATCATGATGCAGGTCATAGGTACATGCGGTCATTTTCCAGATGTCGGATGTTTCCAACTGTTCGGTGGAGAAATCAAAGAGATCTCGGTTGTCTGTTTTAAATTCGACAGTGCCATCCGGAATGAGGATCTTGTCATAGCGGGCAAAAAATTCTGCAGATGTCAGACGTCTTCTTGCATGGCGGGCTTTCGGCCATGGATCGGAGAAATTCAGATAGATCCGGGATACTTCATTTTCAGCAAAAACTTCCGGAAGATCTGTGGCATCCATACAGATAAAGCGTAGATTCGGAAGATGGAGTGTGACTGTTTCTTCGGATGAAGAATCGGATGTTACCTCCAGCTTCTCGACAGCACGTAGAAGGACACTGGAATAACGCTCGATGCCGATATAGTTGATATCTGGGTTCTGCTCTGCCAATGTCAGAATAAACTGACCTTTTCCCATACCGACTTCAATATGAAGTGGATGATTATTGTGAAAAATTTCGCTGTTCCATTTGCCACGGAAGTGTCGCTCATCTTTGATTACCATTTCTGAATTGGCAAGTACGCTCTCCGCACGGGGTATATTTCTTAATCGCATAGAATGTTCCTTTCTGATATTATCCTTATTAAATACATTTTTTCATGTATATTGCATGTGCTTTTCCAGTTTAACTTTTGTCCTTTAAAATGTCAAATTTGCTATGGATTTTTCTGAAAATAAGAGTATTATATAACATATACATAAAAATACGGAAAAAGAATGGAGGCGGATTATGGATTCTGTAGTAGAAAAGTTGAGCGAAATTGAAAAAACAGCAGAAGATATTGTTGAATATGCTGAAAAACAGAAGGCGGAGATTGAACATCAGATACAAAATGAACGAGACGTGTTTGATCGGGAAACAGAGCAGGCTACACAGGACGAGATTTCCAGAATTCGTGCGCAGGCAAAAGAAAAAATGGATGCAGTTATGGAGGAGCAGAGGGAGAAGAACCAGAAGCTTCTGGAAGAACTGCGAAAAGAATATGAAGAAAATCATGAGGCGTATGCCAGAGAGATATTAGAACATATCACAGAGGTATAGAACATGGGAAATGTTATGGCTTACAGCGGAATTGTCACGAAAGTCCACGGGATGCAGGCGAAACTTCTGTCGGAAGAGGAGCTTGAGGAAGTCGCATCCAAAAAGACAGTTCCGGAAGTAATTGAGTATCTGAAAGAAAAGCCGGCATATGCAGAGTATATGAACCGGCTGGAGGTAAAACTTTATCATCGAAGGAATGTTGAGAAAGTGCTGTATCAGTCTTTGTATGCAGACTGGTCCAGACTGTTCCGGTTTGCGGGAATGGAACAGAAGAAGTTTTTGAAAGTTTACTGGAAACGGTATGAAGTGGATTTGATCAATTACTGTCTTCGTATCGTATTTAATCATTATGAAAAACCATTCGATCTGGAATACAAGAAAGACTTTTTTGACCGGTATTCACAGATCTCGATTGACAAGATGATTACGTCCAGAAATATTGACGAGCTGGTAGATAATTTACAGGGTACGGAGTATTATGAACCGCTCATTAAGATAAAAGATTCAGGTGCAGCGACGTTGTTTGACTATGATCTTGCACTGGATCTCTATTATTTTACGACACTTTGGAGAAAACAGCGCAGACTGCTTAAGAAGAAAGAGCTGGAGATCTATACGCGAGACTGCGGAACAAAGATTGATCTTTTGAATATCCAGTGGATATACCGTGCGAAGAAATATTATCATTTACTGCCGCCGGATATTTATGCACTTACGATTCCAATCCATTACCGGCTGAATCTGGAAGATTTTAAGATGCTGGTAGACACACCGAGTGTGGAGGAATTTCAAAATCGGCTGGACGAAACATATTATGCGAAGAAATATGAGATCGGGAAGGAACAGAAGACGATGGAGCAGATTTATCAGGACTGCCTGCGTCAGTTGTACCTGTCAGACCGAAGGCGAGAGCCGTATTCGATCGCATCGATCAGCACATATCTGTTTTTAAAAGAAGAAGAAATTAAAAAGTTGACGACAGCGTTTGAATGTATTCGCTACGGATTAACAACAACAGAGACTTTAGCATATATGAAAGGGGTGATTCGATGATCGTCAAGATGAAATTCTTAAGCATAAGCGGGCCGAAGACAGACATTGACCGTGTCTGCGACCAGTATCTTTCTAAGTATGAGATGCAGTTGGAAAATGCAGTGGCTGAGCTTAAGACAACGGACAATCTGCAGCCATTTGTAGATTTGAATCCTTACCGGGAACCGCTCGCGAAGGCGGAGCAGTTTACGGCAATGATCAAGGATGACAAAATCTGTCCGAAAGCAGTGACATCGCAGGAGGAGATGCTTGCAATGATCCGGGAAGTGAATCATGATTTTCTGGAACTGCAGGAACAGAAAGAATTATTAAAAAAGAAAGTAGAAAGTTTACGGGAAAGACTGGATGTATTGACACCGTTTCAACCGCTGGATCTGGATCTGTACAAAGTTATGCGTTACCGCTATATGAAGGTGCGGTTTGGACGGATTTCGGTAGATTATTTTAATCGGCTTGAAAAATATTTATTTGATGATCTGAATGCAGTATTTATAGAGGGAGCAAGGGATGAGAATTATGTCTATGGATGTTATTTTACATCCAATCCGGAAGCGAGCAAAATAGACTCTGTATTTAATTCACTTCATTTTGAGCGGATCAGCCTGTCATCAGATTTTATTGGAACGCCGACGCAGGCATGTGAGGAATTACAGAAAGAGATTGGTAAAACGAAAAAGAAGATCAAGAAGATTAAGCAAAGTATCCGTGTGCTGGTTGAAAAGCATGCGGCAGAACTGTTAGGAGCGCAGAAGCGTCTGGAAGAATTGTGCAATATCTTTGATGTGCGTAAGATGGCAGCGCGAATTGAGGAAGGCGACAACAAGGAAGAGTATTACATCCTGTGCGGATGGATGGGCGAAGAAGATGTCGCTAAATTCCTGGAAGAGACGAAAAAGGATGATAAGATATTTGTTGTAGTGGAAGAAGACAGAGAGAAGTTCTTTGGTGAACCGCCGACAAAACTTAAGAATCCGAAGCTTTTCAAACCGTTTGAGATGTTTGTACGGATGTATGGGCTTCCGGCGAATGATGAGATGGATCCAACAATGTTCGTGGCACTTACTTATACATTTATTTTCGGCGCGATGTTCGGAGATGTGGGACAGGGCTTCTGCCTGTTTGCAATTGGTGGAATCCTGTATTTGACGAAGAAGATAAATCTTGCGGGAATTATATCGGTTGCAGGTATTTTCTCAATGGCATTTGGATTTATGTTTGGAAGTGTATTTGGTTTTGAAGATGTGATACCGGCACTATGGTTGAAACCGGTAGAAGCTATGACAAATCTGCCATTTATCGGGCAGCTGAATACGGTATTTATTGTGGCGGTTGCCTTTGGCATGGGACTGAACCTGCTGGTGATCCTGTTCCAGATGATCAATGCGATAAAAGCACATGATAGAAGCAATCTGTTATTTTCCAATAACGGGCTGGCGGGATTTGTATTTTACGGATGTATCATTCTGACAATCGTTCTGTATATGACAGGACATAAGACGCCGAGTAATATTTTACTGGCAATCTGTCTTGGCATACCGGTCATCCTGTTTGTATTTAAAGAACCTCTGACGAATCTTGTGGAGCATAATCACAAGAAACTCGAAGAGGGAAAAGTGATGTTTCTTGTGCAGGGATTTTTTGAATTATTTGAGACGATGCTGAGTTATTTTTCCAATACATTGTCTTATGTGCGAATCGGTGCATTTGCAGTCAGCCATGCGGCGATCATGGAAGTTGTACTGATGTTGTCTGGAGCGGAGAGCGGAAGCGTGAATATCTTTGGCGTGATTCTCGGCAATGTGATCGTGTGCCTGTTAGAGGGACTGATTGTAGGAATCCAGGTACTCAGGCTGGAATATTATGAAATGTTCAGCCGTTTTTATAAAGGAACCGGAAGAGAGTTTAAACCATTTGATCAACATAAAAAAGAACATTAAGATCTGGAAAATAGGAGGATATTATTATGACACTGACTGTAAAATTACTGCTGATCGCAACTTTGATTCTGAGTATCATCATACCCTTTGGGTATTATCTGCTTGGCGAGCAGTCGAAAAAACGCTATAAAAAAGCAATCGGAGCAAATGTGTTTTTCTTCTTTGGAGCATTTGTGATTGCGGGAATTATGTTATTTGGCGGAGACACTGTACATGCAGCAGAAGCTGCAACGCAGACCGCTTCTAATGCAACCGGATTCGGATATCTTGCCGCCGCACTTGCAACCGGTTTATCCTGTGTCGGTGGAGGTATTGCCGTAGCCAGTGCGGCAAGCGCAGCACTGGGTGCCATCAGTGAAGATTCCAGCGCACTTGGAAAATCACTGATCTTCGTAGGACTTGCAGAAGGTGTTTGTCTGTATGGACTGATCATCTCCTTCATGATCCTTGGTAAATTGTAAGATGAAAATGTATCTGATCAGTGATAATATCGATACTCTGACAGGAATGAGGCTTGCCGGTGTAGACGGCGTGATGGTGCACACGCGGGAAGAGCTGCGCAGTGCCATTGAAGAAGCGATGCATGATAAGACCGTTGGAATTATCCTGCTGACAGAAAAATTTGGAAGGGAATTTCCGGATCTGATCAATGAGATTAAACTGGAAAGGACGATGCCGCTTCTGATTGAAATTCCTGACAGACACGGAACCGGACGAAAAAAAGATTTTATCACTTCGTATGTAAATGAGGCAATCGGACTGAAGTTATAGATAGGAAGAAGGTGGCATGCTTGACATTAGAGGAGAAAATAAAGCATCTTCGCACGAAGGCGATGGAAGAAGCCCGTGGCGAAGGAAATGCAATCATCAAACAGCATGAGGATGCGCTCCGGCAGCTTGCAAAGCAGCATGAAGAAGAGGTGAAACGTCAGGTAGAGACGCGGATCAAAGCAGAGCAGGTAAGTGCAAAGCAGCAGCTCAATATGGCAATGTCAAAGGCGCAGCTCGAACTGAAAAGAGAGATCAGCGCGACGCAATTTGAATTAAAAAAAGAACTGTTTCAGGAAGTGGAAGAAAAACTGAATGATTATATGCAGACACCACAGTATCAGGCACTTCTTGTTACTTATATAGAAAAGGCTGCCAGATTTGCAGATGGAAAAGAGATGACGATATATCTTAATCCGTCGGATGCAAGATGGAAAGATTATTTGGAAGAGCATACCGGCATGAAACTTACGATCAGTAAAGAAGATTTTATTGGCGGAGTGCGCGCGGTAATTCATGAAAGAAATATATTAGTTGACTATGCGTTTAAGGGAGCGCTGGAAAATGAATCCCATAAATTCTCATTCAAGGGAGGTGCGGGAATTGACTAGCGAAAAGACTGGAAAGATATATGGCATTAATGGCCCCGTTATCTATCTGAAAGGGAAGAATGGATTTAAAATGTCGGAGATGGTCTATGTCGGAAAGGAACGCCTTGTCGGTGAGGTGATTTCTCTGGATAAAGATCTGACAACGATCCAGGTATCCCCCCGGCTACAATCAAAGCAGTCCGATACATAGGCTTAACGTCTTACGCACA
>OGZE01001001.1_pt1 | contig 18456 bp, 7 predicted proteins | sample 1576731 | NCBI WGS metagenome assembly OGZE01 (sample SAMEA3541503, study PRJEB24748) | human gut metagenome | biome: human gut; feature: human-associated habitat; material: faeces | place: China | collected 2012 | reverse complement strand
AGACCGCAAGCTTTACTAACAAATCAAAAGGAGTTTTTATAACATATGCAAAGCTATAAGCTTTTCGGAACCTCCCGCCTAGCGGGAGGTTTTCTTTTTATACAAAAAAGCCCTCCCGAAATCTCAGGAGGGCTTTGCTCAATCCATAGCAGGGTGGAGCACCACGCGGCCTTCCGCCAATGAGCGGGGCACGTCGATGATACGTTGGTTGCGCGACCCTCGGAACCGGATAATCAAGGACTTCTCCTCCAGTATGAAGGGGCCGTCCACAAGGATATCCAGCTGGCGCAGCAACGGCATATGCCGGCTGTCCGCAAGCAGCTCCTCATACAAATACCCGGTATAGCTCGTCAGATTGTACCCCGCAGCGCGCAGGCGCTCTGCCAGCGGCGCAAGCTTTCCGCTCTGTACGAACGGTTCCCCGCCGCTGAACGTTACCCCGCGCACGATGGGGTTTTTCCGCACGTCCGCAAACACCCAGTCGGGTGAAACCATGCGCCCGCCGTCGAAAGGGTGCGTCGTCGGGTTGTGGCAACCCTTGCAATGGTGCGGGCAGCCCTGCGTAAACAGCACGTAGCGCAAGCCCGGCCCATCTACGATGGACTCCTCGACGATGCCGGATATGCGTATTTCGTCGCTCATACCAAAACCTCTGACTTCGCCAAGACGAGGGAGAATTGGGGAAGGGAGGGAAAAGCTTTTCTAAAGAAAGGGGGGAGCACCCCCACGCTTTTCCCTCCCTTCCCAAAGGCTTCTGCGCTTATTGGATCCCTGTTCACAGCTTTTTCAGCTTCAAAACGAAAGAACCCTAGTTACCGCAGCAGCCGATCTTGCAATGCTTCACACGATCTTCGACTTCGGCGCGTTTGGCGTTGTTGAAACGATCCACGGTGCCGACGAGGTATCCGGTAATGCGACGGATACGTTCAAACTTCACGCCTTCGCCAACCAAAACTTTCTTGCTTTCAGTGTTCATCGAACCGTTCTCCAATACTTGGTTTAACAATAATGGGTATATCGGAAAATGCGGGCATCCGCACTTTGCTTGCTCATCAGCGCGACATTCACGCGCCTCTTCAATGCATTCCCAGTTCAACCGCTCCAGCTGGGCTGTCCCCGAGCTATACGAATTGATCCAAGGCGTTCCTCTTAGCGAACGGGGATGGAAAAACTCACCCGTTCCAACAGCCGGAACGAACTCCCCCCGCGCGGCCTCCCCACCAGTCAAAAGTCTTAGGAGGGGAAAGAGAGAGGGCTGGGAAGGGGAAGCCCTTCTTCAGAAGGGTTCCCCTTCCCAATATTCACCTAAATCACCATATTGGGCATCTTGTCCTCGGCTTCGAGGCGTTCCTCTTCAGAACGCACGTCGCGGATGTAGCCCTTGATCTTGCGCAATACTTCGATATCGACGCCTTCGCCGTCGTGACGCCCGCAGCGGGGGCACACGTCGCCGATGATGCCCGTGTAGCCGCACAGGGGATCACGGTCCACGGGATGGTTGATGGACCCGTAGCCGACGCCCATGTCCTTCATGGCCCGGATGAGATCCTCGAACGCCTCAAGGTTGTTCACCGGATCGCCGTCCACTTCCACATAGGTGATGTGCCCGCCGTTGGTCATCGCATGATACGGCGCTTCAAGACGGATCTTGTTGTAGGCGCTGATGCTGTAATAGACCGGGATGTGGAACGAATTGGTGTAGTAGTCCTTGTCCGTAATACCTTCGATGGAGCCGAAACGCTTGCGGTCGAGACGTACGAACTTGCCGGAAAGCCCTTCGGCGGGGGTTGCGATCACCGAGAAATTGAGCTTCGTCTCGGCGGCCTTCTTGTCCGCCTTCTCGCGGATGAAGCCTACAATCTTGAGGCCAAGCTCCTGCGCTTCCTCGGACTCGCCGTGATGCTTGCCGATCAGCGCCTTGAGGCACTCCGCAAGGCCGATGAACCCCACGGTCAGCGTGCCGTGCTTGAGCACTTCGCGCACTTCGTCGTCCGGGCCGAGCCGTTCCGAATCGATCCAGATGCCCTGCCCCATCAGGAAGGGATAATTCTTGCACTTCTTGCACGACTGGATTTCGAGGCGCTCAAGAAGCTGCTCGAAGACCAGATCCACCATCTTGTCCAGCTCGGCGAAGAAGGCGTCGACGTTGTGATCCGCAAGGATGCCGAGGCGGGGCAGGTTGATGGACGTAAAGCTCAGGTTGCCGCGCCCGTTGACGATTTCACGGCTCGGATCGTTCATGTTGGCCATAACGCGCGTGCGGCAGCCCATGTAGGCGATTTCCGTCTCGGGATGGCCGGGCTTGTAGTAGGCCAAGTTGAACGGCGCGTCGATGAAGGAAAAGTTCGGGAACAGGCGTTTGGCGGACACGCGGCAGGCAAGCTTGAACAGATCATAGTTGGGCTCGCCTTCCCGGAAGTTGACGCCTTCCTTCACCTTGAAGATATGGATGGGGAAGATGGGCGTCTCGCCGTTGCCGAGGCCCGCTTCGGTGGCCAGCAGCACGTTGCGGATGACCATGCGGCCTTCGGGGGAGGTGTCGGTCCCGTAGTTGATGGAGCTGAAAGGGATCTGCGCTCCGGCGCGGGAGTGCATGGTGTTGAGGTTGTGCACCAGCGCTTCCATCGCCTGATACGTGGCCTTCTCGGTGTACTCAAGGGCCTTCTTGACGGCGAAGTCGATGTTCAGGGTGGGGGCGTGCTGAGTGAGGATCTCCCGGACGAAGGCGAGGCCCTTTTCATCGAGGATGGATTCGTTTTCCTCAATGTAGGCGCGCAGCCCGGCCTTTACAGCATCCTTGCTCTCCATATTGTAGAGATCAAGGATCAGGCACAGTTCCTTGATGAAGGTCTTGGCGACGCCGGGGGCGAGGCCGTATTCGAAATTCGGGATGCTCTGCCCGCCGTGCTGGTCGTTCTGATTGGCTTGAATGGCGATGCAGGCAAGGGCGCTGTAGCTGCGGATATCGTTGGGTTCGCGCAGGAAGCCGTGGCCCGTGCCGAAGCCGCCCTTGAACAGCGTCTTGATGTCGATCTGGCAGCAGGTGGTGGTCAGGCTCAGGAAATCAAGGTCATGGATGTGGATGTCGCCGTTCTTGTGCGCGAGGCTGTGCTTCGGGTTGAGGATGTACATCTCGTAGAACTGCTTGGAACTTTCGCTGCCGTAACGCAGCATCATGCCCATAGCGGTGTCGCCGTCGATGTTGGCGTTCTCGCGCTTGAGATCGTTGTCCTTGGCGTCCTTGAAGGTGAGGTCGCGGATGGTGGTCATGAGCCGGGTGTTCATTTCCCGGATCTTGGTCCGCTGGTGGCGGTACAGGATGTACGCCTTGGCGGTGCGGGCATGGCCGCTCTTGATAAGGGTTTTTTCTACCAGATCCTGCACCTGTTCCACATCGGGGATGGCGTCCTCGAACTGCTCATTGAGGCGCTCCAGCACTTCGGCGGCTATCTTGAGCGAAAGGACATAATCCTTCCCTCCCTGACTGCTGGCGGCACGGAAGATTGCCTGAGCGATCTTGTTCACGTCAAAAGGAACAATGCGTGCGTCACGTTTCCTGATAGAACTAACCATTCGTCATCTCACTCGCTTTAATCAAGAAAAAAAGGCTGTTTGCAGTTCGCAACAATATGTACTTGTTACTGAAAGGAAACAGATTCATACATCCAGCATAGCCTATCCGGCGACTCGGGGCTAGTGTCTAACACTCTTTTCCGAAAAGTTCTTTTTCGAACCACCCGCCGTCCGATTGCCTACCATCGGGACGCAAAAAAGGACGCCTTAGAGCAACGAGGCCCGTCGCTCTTTCGTTAAACCGGGGAGACCCACTATCAAAACTTTCTGAATATCCGAGGGTTGATATGCTCACCCCGATATCGGGGGCATACGGCAGCGAACCCTCGCTTGTCCGGGGGGATGTCTCTCTGCGTGAAGAAGGTGTAAACGCAAACCGGAAGAGGATCAACACCCCTGTACATGCCCAAGCGAAAGCTCTCTCCTCAAAAGCCCCGGGAAACAAGGCTTCCGTCGGGATGAAAAATTTTTCAGCTTTTTTTATACTCCGGCGAGTCATATCAGGGCCATTCTGTCAACCGCCAATTTGCAGCTAGTTACGCATAACTTTTCTTAAGCATTGAATTATTTTTTTCTAGAAATATCAAAAAATCCTGCCTCACTGCCCCTTTATTCAGCGTATGCGGGCCTCCTTTAAAAAGTAACAATTCCTAATTATAGAAAAACCTCCACCAGGGGAAAGCCTGCCGAAAGCGTCTGGAGGCGGTAAAGCCACCCCCAAAGCCTCCCGGCACCCCGCACGGAGGATCGGGTTTCCCGCCTAAGAGAAGCGTCCTCAACCACCACGGCCAAGCCGTGTTGACGGGTGGCGGGTAGCCCGGTACAAACCCAAAAGGCACCTTCAAGATGACCGCCGGTCAGCCCATCCCTCCCCAGTCCGGTACAGCGCTGTTTGTCTCGCCTTGCCAGCCCTCCGGCGTTTCCGTTCCGAGAGAACCATGTCCATTGTGACGGAAGCGGAGGCATCCTCACCCTGCCCGGTGCCCCGCTCCGTCAGAAAAGGCGGAGGCGCCGCGGATCAGGTCCGTCCGCAGCGGGAGCCGTGCCCTGACATACGGAAAACATGAAGTGCATTCCTTGTTTCAACATCCGCCGCAACCGACGGCGGCAAACCCACCGCGCATACCGTGCGCTCTTTTTAGGATACGTTGTATGACAAAAGGATTTACGAAAGCAGAGGATCCTGCCCGCCCGTAGCAAAGGCTGCTGCGCGACGAGCTGAAGATTGAAGCAGGCGGCCTTTGCTCATCCTCACATGAAAATTCATGCAAGGAGTGGGCAAGGTAGTGAGCTATACCAACGCCGACCGGATACTTCCCCGCGAACTGCTGGACGCGATCCAGCAATATGCCGACGGGGTGTATCTGTATATTCCGCGCAAGGCGGAACGGAAACGGGCTTGGGGCGAGGCCACGGACTCCCGCAGGGAGCGGCTCGCCCGGAACAGGGAGCTGTACGAGAAACATCTCGGCGGCGCTCCCGTGCATAAACTGGCGGAAGAATATTACCTCTCCGCCAAGACCATCTATAAAATCCTTGCCTCCATGCGGCAGGCATGACGGACAGCGCCACAGGCCCACGCTTGCGGCGCTTTTTCGTTTGAGAAGCGAGAAGGAGGACCACAAAAGCGCCCGTTTCCGATATAAGGCAGGGATACTTTTTTACACAGGAGTTTCCACATGCAGCCAACATCAACAACATCCAACCCGTTGTTCGACCGCGACTTCCTTCGCGCCACCATGATGGGCCCCAATTGCGTCAGGTTCGCCGAAGAACTGACCGCAAACATCCCCCTTTCTCCCAATATGCGCGTGCTCGCCCTGGGGTGTGGCATGGGGCTGAGCTCGATATACCTCGCACGGACATTCGGCGTACGGGTCTTTGCCGCGGACCTGTGGATAAATCCTTCGGACAACTTTGCGCGGTTCCGGGACTTCGGGCTTGAAGACGCCGTTATCCCCCTCCGGGCCGAAGGACATGCCCTGCCCTTTGCCGAAGGGTATTTCGACGCCGTGATCTGTATCGATGCCTACCATTTTTTCGGCTGTGATCCGGAGTACCTCGACGCCCACATCGCTCCTCTCGTCAAGCCGGGCGGCTTTATCGCCGCCGCCATCCCGGGCCTCCGGCAGGAATTCACGGGGGACATCCCCGACGAGCTCCGGCCTTATTGGAAGGAAGATATCAATTTCCACTCCGCCGGATGGTGGGCCGAACTCTGGAAACAGTCCACCCGCGCCGCCGTACGGGACGCCTTCTCCCTCCGCAGCCACAAAGCCGCATGGGAGGACTGGCTCCAGTGCGACAACCCCTATGCACAGCGCGATGCCGACATGATGGAAAAGGCCGGCTGGCGCTACTTCGACTCCATCGGCATCATCGCTACCGTGTCCCCGGCAGCCTGTTCGGAACCGTACCTTCTATTATAAGGTAGAGGTCTCCCTTGAAAGCCTGTCGCCCGTGCGGCGGAACGGCCTCCCCCTTGGCAGCCCCACCTTGGAAATACCGTTCGCCGAGCCTCCATACCTCCGATAGGCATTCGTCCGTTTCCGGCACCAACCCGGACGGATGTATACCTGCCATCCCACATCAGCCCAAACCTTTTGCCGGAGCCTCACACCTCCGGCAAAAGGGCATCCCCGGCGAGCCCGGAACACAGCAAAAAGCAGCGGCTTCGGGCGAGACTCTCTCTTCCGAAGTAAAAAAGCCCTAAAGATCTGCATGGATTCCATCCGGGAAAGATGCATGGATTCAATGGCGACGGTCCCGATGATACCCACCCGCCGGGACGCCAAATAGAAACAAGTCTCATTGACAGCCGATGCACGACTGCTTATAAACAAGAAAAGTTTTCGGCATCCCGCCCCGTTGGGGATGCCCATCATTCTTGAGAAACGCGCCTTCGCGCACCTCTCCCAGCCCGACATCATCAGGACTGCCCCATCGTAGATAAGGCCCTGCACATTACATGCAGAGGCCTCTTTTGTTTTTCCTCCTACCATTAAGGAGTCCTGATATGGCGGACATCATTCTCAATAAGCCGGAAGCGGGCACTCAGGCCGTCTTCGAAGCGGCCGGGGACAGCCGAATCGACCTCAACTTCCCTACTGATCAGGCAACGCTGGAACGTTCCGGCAATGACCTTATTTTCCGTTTCGACGACGGCAGCACCGTTGTCCTGCGTGATTTCTATACGGCCTATACCAAGGATTCCATGCCCGACTTCGTGATCGAAGGCACTCCGATCGCGGGCGAGCAATTCTTCACGGCCCTGAACGAACCCGACCTCATGCCCGCGGCCGGTCCGGCGGCAAACGCCGCCAGCGCGGACGGCGGACGCTTCCGCGAATATGCCGACGACGCCCTCATCAACGGTGTAAACCGCCTTGACGGGCTCGACCTGAGCAGCAACCGCGCCTTCTTCCCCGAACGCGACCCGTGGGGCGGCCTGCGCGGCGACGATACCCCCAACTACGCGCCGACCCTCAGCGTCAGCGGCTCGCTCGGCGTCATCGAATCCGGCGTGTTCCCCGGCGGCAATGAAATCTACGAGGGCGTCCCCTCCATGTCCGGCAGGGCCACCGGCACCGACGCCAACGGCGACACGCTTTCCTTCGGCTTCATCGACGCGAACGGGGCGCAGGTGACCAGCATCGTCACCCCCTATGGCGTGATGGCAATGGCCCCCGACGGGACCTACACCTATACCATCGACAACGCTGATCCCGATACCAACGGCCTCGCTCTTGGCGAAACCCGTACCGAAACCTTCACCGTCTACGTGAGCGACGGACGCGGCGGCCTCGCCACGCAGGAAATCACCGTCACTCTCACCGGTACCAACGACCGGCCCGAACTCTCCATCGCCAACGCCGCGCAGGGCATCCACGAAGACACAGCCTCCGTGGGCGGCACATTCGCCGTGCAGGATCCGGACAGCGACAGCGGGCAGAACCAGACGTTCCACATTGAGGGAGGCAGCAACACGCCCGCCGCCGACGGCACCAGCCCTTCCGACGGTTCCCACTCCGCCACAGGCAGCACGGACGCCACGTTCACCACGGACTACGGCAAGCTGACCCTTGATCCCGCCACCGGGCAGTGGACCTATGCGCTCAACAACGCCAGCGACAAGGTCCAGCAGCTCAATGCCGGGGAAACCAAGGTCGAAACCTTTGAAGTGACCGTTACCGACGAACACGGCGCGACCTCCACCCAGACCATCACCGTTACCATCACCGGCACCAACGACATCCCGGTGATCGACACCGATCAGAGCAACTTCCATCTCGACTTCAAGGAACAGGGCGTCTACCAGCCCTCGGAAAACGGCGACGGCAACACGCCCACGACGCCCGGCGGAACGGGCGAAGGCCAGCATCAGACCGGAACCCTTTCCGGCAAGATCTTCGCCTCCGATGCCGACAAGGAAAACGGGGCGGGCTCCACGGAGCACGATGTCAACAAGCTCAACTTCCACGTCGAGCACGCAGGATCGAGCCTGACCGACGGCGGCGCCTCCACCACTGTGACCGGAACCGGAACCCCCGGCACCGGGGACGTCGTCTATGCCTACACCTCCGCCTACGGCACCCTGACCTTCCGCGCGGACGGTTCCTACGAGTACACGCTCAACAACAAGAATCCCGGCGAAGCAGGTGCGGACGGCAATGCCGTCAACAACCTCGCCCTCGGCCAGACCGTGACCGAGACCTTCACCGTCTACGTCACCGACGCCCAGACCGGACGGAGCGTGCCCCAGACCATCACCGTCACCATCAACGGCACCAACGACGTCCCCACGCTTGATCTGTCCAACGACAATCTCAACGATCTGCTCGGCGGCGACGGCAACCTCCATGTGGTCGAGGACGGCGTGGGCCGTGAAGACGCCAACACCCCCACCACTGATCCCGGCAAGGAAAACACCTCCTTCACGGGCCATACCACCGACACCGGAACCGCCAGCGGCAATGACGTCGACGCAGGGCATATCCTGTATTTCGGCGCAGTCGCGGGCGAGGCCACCAAGACGTTCGATCCTTCCGTATTCAACACGGCCGACTCCACCGCCACGGGCGGCGCGGCCTCTTCCGTGGTTGCGGGCGGCCAGTACGGCAACCTGACGATCAACTCCAATGGCTCCTACACCTACGCCATGAAGGGCGAAGGCGAAAACGTCAGCTTCGAGCTCGACGGCAAGACCTACACCTCCCTTGATCAGCTCGCCGAAGGCGATACCATTTACGAAACCTTCACCATCTACGTGCGCGACGAGCACAATGCGTGGACGGCGAAGACCGTCACCGTGGCCATCCACGGCACCAACGACATCCCCACCCTCGACATCACGGGCAGCGACTGGAACATCACGCAGGGCGGCGATCTGTCCATCGACGGCACCTTCACGGTCACCGACAACGACCGCGACGCCGGGACGGATCAGGCCTTCCATATCGCTGGCGGCAAGGACACCTCCGGCACGGGCACTGACGGCGCACACGGGACCGACGGCGACACGAACGCCACGTTCACCACGGACTACGGCACGCTGACCCTCGATCCCGCCACCGGACAGTGGACCTATGAAGCCACCCCCGACGCGATCAAGGGACTCGGCAAGGACGAAACCAAGATCGAGACCTTCGAAGTGACCGTCACCGACGAGCACGGCGCGACCTCCACCCAGACCATCACCGTCACTCTGAACGGGATCAACGATGCGCCGTGGCTCGGCCAGACCTCCATTGATCTCAAGGAAGAAGGCGTCATCCTCACTCCGGAACAGCCCGGCGAGACCTCCAATACAGAAACCCACGAAGCGCCTGGTAACACGGGCGAGGCCGGACAGGACGAGCACCGGACCCTCGTTGAAGGCGAACTCCCGTGGAAGGACGACGACATCAACGACAAGCCGATCTTCGGCATTTCCGGGCTGATCGGCGCTACCGATGGCATCCTCAACGTCACGATCAAGAACGGCGATCCCGACGCCTCCAACAACGTGGACGTCAAAATCCTCTCCTCCACGACCGACCCGAATACTCACATCCAAACCATCGTGACCAACTACGGCACGCTCACCCTCGACACGCAGACTGGCAAGTTTACCTTCGACATCAGCGGTTCCGACGCCGACAAGCTGGCGGCGGGCGAAGAGCTCGAGTTCAGCTTCCACACCACCGTCAACGACCAAAACGGCGGAAACGCCGACAATAGGCTCGACGTGACCATCCGCGGCACCAACGATCGGCCCACGCTCGATCTGGTTGAACCCACCCACGGCGACAACGTCACGGTCGTGACCGACGATAAGACCGGAGAAGTCAAGTTCGACATCACCGAAAAGGCCGACGTCGCCAACGACACCACCGTTTCCGGGACGCTCAAGTCCGACGACGACGATCGCGGGGCGAACCTGCGCTACGGCGTGGCGCTCGGCAAGCAGGACGTGGAGTCCGAAGCGGGCCGAAACCTCGCCTTCGGTTCCGGTTCCGACGGCAAGCCCGGCATGGGCGAACCGCTCCATCAGGTCGGCGGCAAGATCGTGATTGAAGGCAGGTACGGCACGCTGACCATCGATCCGGAGAGCAATACCTACACCTACAAGACCAACGAAAACGCCGACCGGCTCGGCCTCGACGCCGACGGCAACCCGCAGACCGGAACCGACGAGTTCACCATCTACGTGCGTGACGAGCACGGCGCGTGGACGGCGAAGCCCATTTCCGTCACGGTCACCGGTTCCAACGACACGCCGACGATTACGGCTGACGACGCCGAGCACTGGGTCAAGGAAGCGGGCGTCGTGGACACCTCGACGGACCACGGCTCCACCACCGACACGGCGAAGACTCCGGATCCCTCCGACGATTCCCGCGAGCTGACCGACGCGGATAACAGCCTCTCCCGGAATGAAATTTCCGGTCAGGTCCACGTCAAGGATACCGACACCACCGACACCCTGACCCTCAACATCGGGGCGAAGGAAGGCTCCGGCACGATCGTCAACGGCTCAACGACCGACACCAACGGCAACATTACGCTGGAAACCAAATTCGGTTCCATCACCCTGAACAAGGACGGAACCTATACCTACACGATCGATGAAGGGAAAACGGAGTCCCTCGCGCAGGGCCAGACCGAGAAGGAAATCTTCACCATCACCGTGGATGACGGGCATGGCGGCAAGGCTTCCGTGGACATCACGATCAACATCGTGGGCACCAACGACCGGCCTACTCTGACCCTGACTCCGACGAGCGACACGGTCGTCAGTGATCCCGGCTACGACAAGGACCATAATGAAGTCGCGGAAGACCTCACCGTCACCGGTACCTTCGAGGGTGCTGACCCCGACTCCAACCCCACGCTCGAATACGGCGTAAGCACCAGCGCAGGCAATCGGGACACCGCGTTCGACGCGAACGGTAACAACCCCGGCATGGGCGGCGGACATCATTCGGCCACGGGCACGTACGGCTCCCTGACTATTGATCCGAACACCGGCGAGTACACCTACACGCTGGACACCGCCAAGGGCGGCGCTGCGGACAAGCTCGGCCTCAAGCCCGACGGCAAGCCGGAACAGGGTTACGATACCTTCACCATCTACGTGCGCGACGAGCACGGAGCATGGTCCGAACAGACCATCACCATCACCGTCAACGGCTCCAACGATGCGCCCGTCATCGCCAAGACCGAGAATACGCTCACGGTGACGGAATCCGGTTTCGATGAGCACAACAGTACTATCATCGGCACGAAGTCGGACAAGGGACAGGTGAACGCCACCGACGTGGACACCAGCGATCAGGGCAAGCTGACGTATTACTTCTCCGACAAGGCTCACAACCCCGTCACGTTCGGGAAGGGCGACGTGATCGGCCATCTGACGCTCGCCGACGGTACGAAGACCGAGATCACGGTTACCTCCGTCAAGCCGGACGGAACCATCGTAACCGACTACGGCACGTTCCATCTGGACACCAAGACCGGCGAGTACACGTTCACGAAGACCGAATCCACCGGCAACGCCACCGATCAGCTCCAGCTCGGCGACAAGGTGGAACTCGACTTCTCCATCAGCGTGAAGGATTCCCACGGCGAAACGGCTTCGAGCACGCATGACGTCACCGTCGTGATCAACGGCTCCAACGACCGGCCTTCCGCCACGATGCAGGGCATCACCGTCAAGGAGGCGGGTGTCCATGACGGCAACACCGCGACCACGGCCGATACGGACGGCACCCTCGGCGCTGGCGAGCACCGGGTCACCTCCGGTACGCTGAATATAACGAACCTCAAGGACGTGGACGACGACATCAGCAAGGGGTTCGGAACCGGAGAGGATCAGTTCAAGATCAGCTTGCGGGGCTCGGGCAATTGCGGCACGCCGAGCCACAATGCCGACGGCACGTGGACCATGACTCACCTGCTGAGCAATGGCGGAGACTTCAACAACGTCAGGGCCACCCTCTTCAACTCCAACTTCCCGAAGGACGCCTTCGACAAGCTCGAAGCGCAGCTTCGAGCCGAAGGGCTGCTGGGACAGAATCAGGATCTCACTTACGGCAACGCGGCTTCCATCCTCTCTCAGGTGGCGCTCGGCACCCTGACCGTCAACCCGGACGGTTCATACTCCTTTACCCTGCCCCCGGACGGCTCGGCGGGCAGCATGATCGTGAACATGTTCGGCGCGGACAACTCCTCCAACCGGACCATCAACTTCTCAGTCACCGACCCGCACGGCGGCGTTTTCAACGGTTCATTCGGCGTCACCATCAAGGGCACCAACGATCGGCCCGAACTGGAACTGCTCGGCGGCGATGATCACCGCCTCGTTATTTCCACGGGTACGACGCCCGACGGAAACGCGACGACCCACGCCACAATCACCATGACCGAAGATGACAAGTCCTTCTCGGCCAATGCCAAGGGAACGGACGTGGACTTCGGTTCCAGGCTGACCTACGGCATCGCCGGAGGCCATATCGGCGACGCGGACAGTGCCGACATCAATGACCTGAAGGCGGCCTTTGACGGCGACAAGGGCATGGGCAACGCGCATACCCGGATCGAAACCGAGCACGGCGTGTTCACCATCGACTCGTCCACCGGCAAGTATACCTACACGCCGAACGAAGACCTGGTCTACGGCGAAAAGTACACGGATGAATTCACCATCTTCGTGCGCGACGAAAAGGGTGCGTGGTCGCAGCAGCACGTCACCATCAACGTGACGGGCGGCGCTGACGCCCCGATCCTCGTGGGCAAGCTGCCCAACGCGATCATGGCCGAAATCACCGAGGCGGGCGTCGTGCCCAACACCAATACGGATGTGGACGGCTCCATCCACGTCAACGGCCAGCTCGTGGACGGCCACTTCAACAGCGGCGGGCACGCGCTCGGCTCCTTCGAGGTCAAGCAGGTCGACACAGGAGAGGGCGCGGGGCATCTGATCGCCGGGTTCGTCGTGGGCGGCAAGTTCTACGCGGGCGACCTGCACACCGACTACGGGACCCTGCACGCCGAAGTCGCCACCGAGAACGGCGTGTCCAAGATCGTCTACTCCTTCATCCTGCCGGAACCGGGCACGAAGGAAGCCGCGAACCTCGACGCCCTCGACGCGGGCCAGCGTGAAAAGCTGTTCGACAACCTCAAGGTCGGCGTCTACGATTCCGCCCACGAATCCCTCGTGAACGGCGGCGCCAACGCGGACGGCTCGTTCAACATCAATACCGGCAACTCGAACCTCATCCCCACGCAGGACGTGGATGTCTACGTGAAGGGCACCAATGACCGGCCCGTCTTCACCGACGAAAACGGGAACGTCATCGCCGAAGTCGTCACCGACGCGAACGGGAAGACCTTCACGAAGATCACTTCCGACCAGACCAGTGAAGGCGTGTTGCAGGAAGACGGCAGCCACACCCTTTCGGGAAACCTGAGCGCCCACGACCCCGACAAGAGCCACGGCGACGCGGCGGGCAACCTCAGCTACAGCATCGAGAGCGGCGGCAAGCTGGTGCAGATCATCGAAGGCAAGTACGGCATCCTCAAGCTCAATCAGGATGGCAGCTACACCTACGAGATCACCAAGCCCGAGCTGCTGAAGGAGCTGAATGCAGGCCAGAGCCTCACCGATTCCAAGCTCCCACAGGAAGTGTTCGACGTCCGCGTCACCGACCCGCTCGGGGCCCACAGCTCCGGCAAGCTGGTCATCGATGTTACCGGAACGGCGGATATGCCGACCATCAGCTTCAATAACACGGTGATATCTGAGGATAACGGCGCGATCGTAACGCCTTCGGAAGGCGATCACAGCCATGATCCCTCCATCACCGGACAGTTGACGCTGGGCGGCAGGGTCGACGCCGAAGACATCGGCGGCAGCCTGACGTGGACGAATACGCAGACCGTCTTCGCAGGTGCGGACGGCAAGCCGCTCGGCACGCTGACCATCGATCAGCACGGTAAGTATACCTATACGCTGACGGAAAACGGCTCGAAGCTCGTTCAGTCCATGAACGAGGGCGACGTCAAGACCGAAACCTTCAAGGTGCAGGTGGAGATCGAAGGCGGCAAGATCGTCGAGAAGGACATCACCATCACCATCAAGGGCACCAACGACGCCCCGACCTTTACGGATACGGTTACCGGCCTTGAGGGCGACGTGAAGCAGGACGCCTTCGTCGATCCCGATGGAAGCGACGGCGGCGTCCCCGGCGTGGTCTTCACGGGGACCCTCTCCGGCGCGACCGACGTGGACGATCCGGACGGCCAGCTCCGTTTCATGCTGGTCGGCAAGGATGGGAAGCCCGTCACGGAACTCAAGACCGAATACGGCACCATCGTCCTCACCTACGAGACCGCGGCGGACGGTTCGATCATCACGCATTACAAGTATACGCTGGACAACGAGAGCACGAAGCTCGACGAAGCCCTCAATAAGCTCCAGACCGGCGAGACGCTGCCCGACGGCGCGCAGGTCGTGGTGGTCGACCCCCACGGCAAGGTTTCCGAGGAGCAGAAGGATCTCACCATCAACATCCATAAGCCCGACAACGAGGGTGGATGGGACGGCGGAGCGGGCCTCATCATCGACGCCGACAAGAGTGAGTTCAACGGCGCGGTGGTCGAGGACGGCAGGGATCTGCCGCAAACGCCTGATGTCACGGAAGGCCTGATCTTCGAAGGCCAGCTCCATGCCAAGTGGGACGGCGAAGGGCACACCGGAACGCCTCCCGACCGCGTCTTCGGCATCGAAGAAAAGGATAAGTTTGGGCACGGAACCGGAAAGCAAATCCAGAGCAGCGCCGCCGACGGTTTCGTAACCGCGGAAGGCAAGTACGGCTACCTCGTCGTCGATCCCGTTACCGGGAAGTATACCTATACCCTGTACAACGGCGAAAACGGCAAGCCGGGCACGGTGCAGAACCTCGCTGAGGGACAGATGGAAAAGGAAGAGTTCAACGTCATGCTCAACGGCACGCAGACAAACTCCAAGATCACCATCACCATCCACGGTACCAACGACGCACCGGTCATCGACAGCTACCAGAATATGACGATTCAGGAAGGCGACGATGGGCTGGGCAATCTGACGACCTCAGAAACCCTGAAGGCGCATGACATCGACAAGCTTTTGGGAACTGACGGGAAGCCCCTCCCTGAGGGAACCGAAACCTCGACGCTCAAGTACTACTTCGAGGGCGGAAACAACACGCTGACGACCAAGTACGGCACTGTCACGCTGACCTTCGATAAGGACGGCAACTGCACCTACACCTACACGACCGACGGGGCAAAGTTGCCCGACCATCTCACTGAGGGCAAGACGTTGCCCGATTCGTTCATCATCTACGTGCGTGATGAACACGGCGAGGAGGTCGAGCAGGAAATTACCGTCACCATCAACGGCACCAACCACGGCCCCGAAGTGGTTCCGGGCGAGCACGTCCTGAACGTTGTGGAGGACGTGACCGTCTCGCAGGAAGGCAACCTGAACGATATCATCAAGGATGACGAAGGGCTGAACAACCTGCACTTTTCCATCAACGGCAAGGGAACGGTCGTGGAAGGCGAGTACGGTACGCTGCACATCGATCCGGCTACCGGAAAGTATATCTATACCCTGAACAATGCCGACCCGGAAGTGCAAGGCCTCGACGCCAAGAGCAGCATTAAGGAGACTTTCACGATCACTGTGACGGATAAGCACGGGGAAACGACGACCGTTGATGTTACGGTCAACGTCAAGGGCACCGACGACGCACCCGAGCTCACCCTCGGCAAGGTCCTCTCCGTGCGCGAAGGCGACGCTGACGCCGTTGGTGACACCGCCGTGGGCTTCGACAAGGATATTGCGGATCAGGGGCACCTGACCTACTCCTTCGGTAAGGATGCCGATGGCAAGCCCATTACTGAAATAACCAACGAATACGGTACGTTCACCATCGATCCCAATACAGGTGCATACACGTTCACGCTCGACAACACGTCCGAAACCGTGCTCAAGATGGCGGCGGGCCGTTTGTACGAGACTTCCATCAAGGTGACCGTCACTGACACGTCAGGACTGTCAGATACAAAGGAACTCGTCGTCAATATCGAAGGCACCAACACCGCCCCCGTCATCACGAGCGGCGAGCACGGCGTCATCATCGCCAACCCGGCTCCGCTGCTTGAAGACGGCGGCGTCTCCAAGGTGACCGGACAGGTGACGGCCCGCGAATACGACGAAGGCGACCACGTCGTTGCCTTCAAGTTCGTGAACGACAAGGGCGAGCTTGTCGACTCGCTCACCGGCAAGTACGGCACCATCAGTATCGATAAGGACGGCAACTACACCTACACGTTCAACAACGGGCAGGCGCAGCATCTTGGCGCTGGCGAAATGGCCGCCGAGCACTTCAACGTCGTCGCCGTCGACACCTACGGAGCGCAGACCACGACGCCTTCCGACCTGCAGATCCAGATTCAGGGCACCAACGACGCCCCGGTGATCACCAGCCCTACCCCTGTGCTCAACCTGACGGAACTGGCCAGCGGGCAGGCCGAAATAACCGGTACCATCACGTTCAACGATGCGGACAAGAAGGCCGACGGAACCTTCTATGACACGCATACCTTCTCGGTCAGGCCCGCCGGAGCCGCCGAGACGGAAAACGGTGCATCAGCCGAAGGCAAGTACGGTACGCTGACCATCGATGAACACGGCAACTACAAGTACACCCTGACCAGCGACGCGCTCGGAGAGGGAGACAAGTACGCAGAAACGTTCACGGTCACCGTGGACGACGGCAACGGCGGGAAGGCCACCCAGACCATCACCGTCAATCTCACCGGCACCAACGACGCCCCGGTGATTACGGAGTCGCACACCGACAACGGCACCACGGGGTCCTTCATCTTCACCGATGCCGATGTAAAGGCCGATGGTTCCTTCTACGATACGCATTCCTTCGCCATCAGCGTCGACGGCAAGGCACACGGCGTAACGCTGGATTCCACCGGCACGCACGGCACCGTCACCATCGACGGCCTGGGTACGTTCGAGCTGACGCAAGGCGACGGCGGCAACTGGCACTACGCCTTCACTGCCAGCCCAGAGGCCATAGCCGGGGCCACTCTGGGAAGCCTCGTGACGCATGACTTCCAGATCATCGTCAATGACGGCCACGCCACGGCGATGACCCCGGCAGGCGAAGATTCCCTGTCTGTGAGCTTCATGGGCACGGGTACACCCCCTGCGGACATGGATCTGGGCAACCTGACGCCGGGCATGGCCCACAGCGATCATCTGCCCGGAATGGATGCGGACGGGCACCAGCTCGCCTACGCCTTCGACAAGGCCGTGGACGGCAACATCCAGGGAGAATTCGGGAGCCTGCATTTCAATGCGGAAACCGGACAGTACACCTACGCTCTGGACACCTCGGAGGACGGCCTCCACAAGCTGGCGCAGGCACAAGCCGACGGTTCCGACCTGAAGGAATCCTTCGGATATACCGTAAGCGGCCATGAGGGGCATTCCAACGGCTCGCTGGAAATCAACCTGACGGATCTGCACACGCAGCTCGGCCACGCCGGAGCCGATACGCTCGGCGACCAGACAGCGGCGCATTCACAGGTGATCTTCGGCGAAGGCGGCGACGACGTCATCCACGGCGGCGCGGGCAACGATTGGCTGTTCGGCGGCGAAGGGGACGATCAGATCTTCGGCGGCACGGGCGACGACATCCTGTACGGCGGCGCGGGCAACGATTACCTCGACGGCGGGACGGGCCACAACTCGCTCTACGGCGGAGCCGGAAACGATATCCTCGTCTACAACCAGGGCATGGCCCATGCCAGCGGCGGTGAAGGCATCGACTTCCTCGTCGGAGCCGACAGGGACACGCTGGACAGCCTGTTCGCCAACCAGGACAACAATCCCATCCAGAGCGATATCGAAGTGCTCATCACGTCCAAGCCGGACAGCCTGAGCCTTACGAATCTGGATGATCTGAAGAGCATCGGCATCTCCATAGAGGGCGATAAGCTCCACCTCTCCGGGGATTGGACACCGACGGCTACCGGAGGAGAGGAACACGGAATCAGCCTCGGCAATTACGCCGAGTTCACCCATCACAGCGACCACGGAGACATTACGATCCTTGTGCAGTCCGGTACGCCGGCCACTGACGACCTGGCGCAGCAGATCGTCCAGAACACGCTGAACCACGGACAAGGCTGATCCTGAAACGCAGCCGGAAGCCTTTCGGCTGCACCAAACACCTTATCCATCAATCCTGAAACAAAGGGTCCCGTCCCGGCAAAAGCGCTGAATTAGTAATGCCGGATGAACTCAGCCACACAAGCGCGCGCTTACTTGCATTG
>OGZE01000999.1_pt1 | contig 18471 bp, 16 predicted proteins | sample 1576731 | NCBI WGS metagenome assembly OGZE01 (sample SAMEA3541503, study PRJEB24748) | human gut metagenome | biome: human gut; feature: human-associated habitat; material: faeces | place: China | collected 2012 | reverse complement strand
ATGCCGTGTCTAGTACAAAAAAATTTTTTTTCGCGCAGAAAAACGTATGATTTAGAGACGCAGATATTTACTTTTGGGGTAGGATATGGTATTTTTTGAAAGATAGGATTATGTTATGAAACATAAGAAAATAGAAGAAAATCTGGATAAACCAGAGTGAAAAGGAGAACTTATGGGAAGAGATGTCATTATTGCCTGTGATTTTAACAGCAAAGAAGAAGTAGTTAATTTTTTAAGCAAATTTCAGGAAGAAAAGCCATTTGTAAAAATTGGAATGGAACTTTTTTATGCAGAGGGACCGGAAATCGTAAGAACAATTAAGAAAATGGGACATAAGATTTTCCTTGATCTGAAATTACACGATATTCCAAATACAGTAAGAAAATCAATGGCAGTATTATCAAATCTGGATGTTGATATGTGTAACGTGCATGCAGCAGGAACCAAAGCCATGATGTCCGCTGCAATCGAAGGGCTGACAAGAGCAGACGGAACAAGACCTCTGCTTATCGCAGTGACACAGCTTACTTCCACAAGTGAGGAAGTGATGCAGGAAGAATTATGGATTGACAAACCGATTGACAAAACGGTTATGCATTACGCAAAAAATACAATGGAAGCAGGGTTAGACGGTGTGGTATGCTCTCCATTAGAGGCAGGAAAAGTACACGAAGTATGTGGAGAAAAATTCCTTACCATCACACCGGGCGTGCGTTTTGCAGATGGAGATGTAGGAGATCAGAAGCGTGTGACAACACCTGCAAAAGCAAAAGAGCTTGGCTCTGATTTTATCGTAGTCGGCAGACCAATCACACAGGCAGCTGATCCGGTAGCGGCATACAGAAGATGTGTTGCCGAATTTGTAGGCTAAAACTGATGCTGGTAAAAATTGTCGTGCCCGGTAACGCACGACAATTTTTACTTTATGCAGTTTTTGTAAGTTAAGAAAGAGGGAAACAATGGAAAACAAAAAAGGAATCAGCGGAAGCACCTTAAAAATGATCGCGATCGTGACAATGGTGATCGATCATATTGGTGCAGCAGTATTGGCAAGACTTTTAATGGTAAATGGTTTGGGTGAACTTGACCAGACAAATGCAGATGCAATTATGCTGTGGCTTTCAGCAAATGGAGCACTGTATTGGACATACACGATCATGCGAATGATCGGACGTGTGGCGTTTCCAATCTTCTGCTTTTTGTTGGTGGAGGGATTTCTACATACGCATGATGTGAAAAAATATGCGATGCGGCTTGGGCTGTTTGCATTGATCTCAGAGATACCGTTCGATCTGGCATTCAGCAGCAAAATACTCGAATTCAATTATCAGAATGTCTTTTTTACACTATTCATTGGTTTGCTGACGATGATCGCTTACCGTGCAGTGGAAGAAAAAGAAGAGTGGAATCAGGCGTTGAAGGTGATCTTGTATATCCTGATCGTGGCAGCAGGAATGGCGCTTGCATATTTCCTGAAAACAGATTATGCCGAAAAAGGTGTATTCTGTATCATGGTCTTATACATTTTCCGCAAGAAAAAAATGTGGCAGATCATCGCAGGATGTGCATCATTTATCTGGGAGGCACCGGCGCTGTTTGGATTTATCCCAATCGCTTTTTATAACGGAACACGCGGTTTAAAGATGAAGTATTTCTTCTACATCTTCTATCCGGCACATTTGCTGATTTTATATCTGCTCTGTTATTTCATGGGAATCAGCGGATATTCGGCGGTTTAGCTCTTGATAGAAAATGAAACACAAGGTTGACATAATGCAAAAGGGGCAGGAATCGTGAATATATATGACACAAATGAATCAGTCGAATTGTACGACAACCGCGGAATTGAAATGGCAAGAAAATGCATACGCAGGGCAAAGAGAGAGTGTGCGCTCAGATATCTGATTTTACTGTTATTATTCGCTCTTGGCATGGTGGATAAAATATTGTATCCACAGATAGAAATAAAGCTTTCAAGCTACATTCTTCTTTATGTTATGTGTATGTTTTCTATGATGGGGTTTTGCGCTGCCCATAATGGAATCGTTGCAAAGCGGATGAAGGATTTTACACTGCAGGAAAAGCACGATTATAATCTGGTCATCTATCGCGAAAATCATAATAAAAAATTTTTCTTAAAGAGTATAACCCTGCTGACAATGGCCAAGCAGGACATCCTGATGGAAAAACCGTTGGCTGCAAAACAGGCACTTTCCCAGATTGCAGTAGAAAGTCTGGGAAAAAATGTATTGAAGACCTATTATTTTCTGCTTGCAGCAGCATCATTTCGTGCCAGGGAGGATAGCTGGCAGATCGAACTGGAGCATTGCGCTGCGGTGCCTTCTAAGACCGTTAAGCTGTCGGATGATGAATTACAGGAGATTTTCAGAAGCGGGGATCAGACCAGACTGATGGACACTGTAAAAACGTGGGAGATCATGGCAGAACAGGACACAAAAACAGAGCCATATCTGAATCTTTGGTTTGGAATATTGATGGCTGCAACTGCCGTAGGTTATGGAATCTGGACATTTGTTGTGGGAAGTTCAGATAGTTATTATAATTTTATGCTTATTGGGGCAACGCTGCTTTTAGTGGGCTTGTGGATTTTGGTTAGTGTAAGGATTGTTTATCTTCTGAGACGTTCCCGAAATAAGGGGAAGGGACTAGGAAAAAAGAAGGGAATAAGATTTTTAACTATTTTTATCCTCGTGCTGATGTGGTGCTTTGTTGTAGTATTGAGTCTTGTGATTTTTGTGGGTGCAGGGAGTGATATACATACACAATGGGAAGCAATGAAGACGGAGAAGCAGCAGGAAAGCCAGAATGAAACATATCATAATGACACAGAGATTTCCACAGAAACTGACATAAAAAATCAGGAAACTGAAAACACAGAGGCGGCATCAGAAATAATAGAAGATACGGAACTTAAACTGGATCAGAGCAATATAGTGAAATCTGGACCGATCACAGACAGTGAGTATGCGTCTTTCCAGATCACAGCAGATGCATCTTCTGTGGAAGGCTTTGATGTGTTTGATGATTATGCTGAGACAATGGAAAAGAATTTCATTGGCACATGGTATTGTCCGAGCTGGGGTATGGCGTTCCGTATTCAGGAAGACGGTGCTTATATTTATACGTTAGAATCTGGAAATACAGGATTTTGTAATCAGGAACCATATGTATGGGAACTGACAGACCGCTCCCAACAGGGGCTATGCCCAAGACTCAGCTTTTATTATGATGACAGCAAGGCTGGAGATATGTTTACATGCTATGTAGCAGGCTGTACAGATGATTATTTCTGGTGTAATCTGCAGGAAATGGTTTGGTACAGGCAATAGGAAGAATTACCGGAGAGATTGAAAGTATAAAAAGGAAAGTACTGGACGTCAATAGGTCGGAGTGTCATATCCGTGTGGGACTGGCAACAAGAGAAAAATATCCTCATCAACGTATGACTGGTTGATATGTCATGTTGACATAACGATATAAAAGTGCTATCGTTATAGTAATAACCAAGGAGAAGGGGGACAATTTTGAGTACGTTAAAGGATGTGGCAGAACGGGCAGGGGTAACTGTTACGACTGTTTCGAGAGTAATTAATAACCGTGGATATATCAGTGAGAAGACCAGGCAGAAGGTATATGATGTCATGAAGGAGATAGGCTATCAGCCCAATGAGGTAGCCCGTTCTCTTTCAAAACAGCATACCAGCACGATTGGCGTAATCGTACCGCATATTGTTCATCCGTATTTTGCAAAGCTTTTAAGCAATATTGAATCAGCGGCGGCAGCAGAGAATTATAAAATGATTGTCTGCAATTCCAAGGAGGAGCGCAGCAACGAACGGAAATATGTAGAGATGTTTAAGAGTAATCAGGTGGCAGGAATCATATTGTGCAGTGGAACAGTAAGCGCCAATGAATTCCTGAACCTGAATATTCCAATTGTTACCATAGAGTGTAATGATGCATTGGGGGACTGCAATATTCAGTGTGACAACTATATGGGCGGAGTGCTTGCCACAGAATATCTTGCTAAATGCGGATGTAAAGAAATTGTACATTTCAGTGGAGTAGAGCGTCAGGTGATGCCGGCAGACAGACGTTGTGTAGGTTTTCGGGAAGTCTGTGAGAAATATAGAATCCGGCATCATGAAATAGAGACAAGCGAGGCATCCTACAGTGTGATGGAATATCTGGAAAATATTAAGCAGACGCTGCAGAAATATCCGGAAATTGATGGAATTTTTGCCAGCAGTGATGTTATTGCAGCCCAGTCCATTCAGGCATGCAGTGCCCTTGGAAAGCGGGTTCCGGCGGATGTGCAGATTGTAGGATTTGATGATGTCAATATTGCTACATTGGTAAATCCGATGCTGACTACCATCCGGCAGCCGATTAAGGAAATGGCACAGTTAGCAGTGGATGCTATCTTAAAAAAACGCAGTGGCGGCGTAATGCCGGCAAAGGTGGTACTTCCGGTCAGCCTGATGAAGCGCGGTACAACAAAAGAAAAGTAATAGATTGACAGAAATAATAGGCAAATAAAAGAATAAATGATAGTTCTTAGTTCGTGTTCCTCGGTTGACATGAATTAAGAACTATTTTTTGTGATAAAAAATGGATGAATTGGTTGATATTAGTGCATTATGCACAAAAAATAGGACGTCATCTTGTGAAAACCTAATATTTCGTATGTTAACCGCTTGACATTTTGCAGAAGCGGTATTATATTAGCAATGTAATCAAGTGAAACGCGTTCACGATAAGAAAATATAAGGAACGGGGAAGAGATACTTTTTACAATGACAGGAGGAAGACAAATGAAGAAAAAGATTTTGGCTGCAATTCTTACTGCAGCAATGACAATTGGAATGGTTGGATGTGGTTCCACCAGCAGCTCTGATAATGGAAGCAATTCCGCTTCAAATACCGAAGCATCTTCAAACGAACTGACCGTTTGGTGCTGGGATGCAACCTTTAATATTCCGGCAATGGAAGAGGCAGAAAAGATTTATCAGAAAGACCATCCGGATGTAAACGTAAATGTAGTAGAAACATCCTGGGAGGATATTCAGACCAAGCTTACAACAGCAGCAACCTCTGGACAGACCGATACACTGCCAGACATCATTCTTATGAATGATACTGCTTTATTAAATAATGTAAAGAACTATCCGGATTTATTTGCAGATTTATCTGATTCCGGAATTGATTTCTCCAAATTTGCAAGTTATAAAACAGCAATTGGAACAGTAGATGGAAAGAATTACAATGTACCATTCGACAGTGGTGTAACTGCATTATTTATTCGTACCGATGTAATCGGTGAAGCTGGTTATTCTATTGATGACTTTACTGATATTACATGGTCCAAATTCATTGAACTTGGTGAAGATGTATTAGCAAAGACCGGAAAACCATTATTAAGCGCACAGGCTGGTGGACCTGACTTACTGATTGCAATATTAAGAAGTGCAGGCGACAGCATGTTTGATGAAGATGGCAATCCGAATTTTGCAGGAAATGATGTGGTTGCAGAAGCTGTAGAAGATTATGAAACCATGGTTGACAAGGGAATTTTAGTAGAAGTAAATGACTGGGATCAGTATATTGGAACCATTAACAACGGAACAGTAGCAAGCGTAATCAATGGATGCTGGATTACAAGTACCATTCAGGCACAGGAAGATCAGTCCGGCGACTGGGGCGTTACTACAATGCCAAGACTGGACAATGCTCCAAATGCAACCAACTACAGTAACAATGGTGGTGCAGGATGGATGGTTATGAATGACTCGCCAAACAAAGCCCTTGCTATCGATTTCTTAATGAACACATTTGCAAGCAGCACAGAGCTTTATGATACTATTCTCCCTACTACCGGTGCAGTTGCAACCTACCTTCCGGCAGCAGAGAGTGATGCATACTCACAGGAAAATGAATTCTTCGGTGGAGATAAGATTTATGAGAAATTTGCTAACTACGGTGCTGAAGTACCGGCTATTACATTAGGCCAGTATTGGGAGGAAGCAAAATCCGCACTTGGAACAGCACTTACCCAGATTCAGCAGGGACAGGATATTCAGGAAGCGTTAAAAGAAGCAGATGATACCGTATCATTTGCAATGAGCGAATAATTTAGCATAAGCACTTTACAAACTGCCTGCATAGCAGCTGCTGTGCAGGCAGAATTTTCAAGAAGAAAGGAAAGCTGTAAAGTCGATACGAATTGGAGGTACAACAGTGAAAACGAAGAAAAGAAAGATTATGGGATGGACATTCGTAATACCGGCATCGATAATGATTGTCATATTCAATTTCGTGCCGATGATACAGTCCTTTATTTTATCCTTAAAGCGCGGAAGCGGAACGAACATGACTTTTACCGGACTTTCTAATTATAAAAGAATGTTCCAGGATAAAATTTTTAAAATGACATTAAGCAATACTTTTATTTATCTGATCTTAGAAGTAGCAATCATGCTGGTGATGGCAATGTTCTTAGCATCACTTCTGAATGATAAGAGATTAAAAGGAAAATGGTTTTTCCGTCTTGCAATTTTCTTGCCATGTACGACTTCCCTGGTATCGTATTCCATTATTTTCCGTTCCCTTTTCTCTGTGGACGGATTCATCAATACGATTCTTACGAATCTGCATCTGATTACATCTCCAATCAACTGGCTGGGAAATACCTGGACCGCACGAATTGTAATCGTACTGGCATTATTGTGGAGATGGACCGGTTATAATATGATATTTTTCCTGGCAGCATTGCAGAATATTGACAGTTCTATTTATGAAGCAGCAGTTGTAGATGGAGCTAATGCATTTCAGAAATTTACCAGAATTACAATTCCGATGCTTCGTCCGACAATTTTGCTAACAGCAATTATGTCAACTAATGGAACCTTACAGCTCTTTGACGAATCAATGAATATTACCAATGGTGGACCGGCAAATACGTCCATGACAATATCCCATTACATATACAATTTGTCCTTTGCAGGAAATCCAAACTTCGGATATGCATCCGCAATTTCTTATGTAGTATTTATCCTGGTGGCAATCCTTGCCTTTATTCAGATGAAAGTAGGTGATGAGAAATGAGTAAAAGAAAATTCGTATATTTCTGGAAATATGTATTCCTGATTCTGGTCGCAATCATTTCCATCTTCCCAATGTACTGGATGATTGTCAGTGGAACCAATAAAAGTGTGGATGTCATTGCAGGTAAAATTCTTCCGGGCAATTACCTGCTGGAAAACTTAAAATCACTTCTGGATACAACAGTACTTTCACAGGCAATGTGGAATTCTATCCGGAACGCAGTGGTTTCCATGGTTTTAAATGTATTTGTCTGCTCACTGGCAGGTTATGGATTCGAAAAATTTCATGATAAATACAAAGATAAAATTATGTCCATCTTATTACTTTCCATGATGGTACCGACTGCAGCAACTGTAATTCCACTGTTCCGTATGTTTGGAAAGATGGGACTTTTAAATACAACCGTTGGATGTATTTTACCGACCGTTTCTACCGCATTTATGATATTTATGTTCCGCCAGGCAGCAAAATCATTTCCGGATGAAATCATTGAAGCAGCCCGGATTGATGGAGTAGGTGAATGGGGCATTTACTTTAAAATGTTTTTACCGATTATGAAATCTACCTACGCTGCAGCTGCAATCGTAAGCTTTATGAATGCATGGAATAGCTACATGTGGCCATTGATTGTATTACAGAATGAAAATTCCAAGACTATGCCGATTCTAGTATCTGGTCTGACCGCACGATATACCATTGATTATGGAAGCATGATGCTTGCAGTCACGATCTCTACAATTCCGATGTTGATTATATTCTTTGTATTACAGAAGAACTTTGTAGAAGGAATTACCGGTTCTGTAAAATCATAAAGGAGAAGAACTATGGAATTTAACGAAAATGTAATTTATGAGCCAGACTGTTTTGCAATCCGGCGGATGCCGGCACATTCAGACCATAGATATTATGCAACCGGAAAAGAGGCAGATGGTGGGGAAAGCAGTTTCCTCACTAGTCTTAATGGCAGCTGGAAATTTGCATATGCCAATAACTTAGAGGAAGTCATAGAGGACTTTTATCGTAAGGATTATGACAGTAGCAATTGGGATGAGATTATGGTGCCTTCTTCCATCCAGCTTTTTGGTTATGATGAATTGCAGTATGTGAATTCTCAGTATCCATGGGATGGAAAAGAAGCTGTTCGTGGCAAAGAAATTCCAAAGAAATATAATCCGGTAGCAATGTATGTGCATTCTTTTGCAGTGACCGGAGAAATGTTAAAGGATCGGTTATCCCTCCGGTTTGATGGGGTGGAAAGTGCTATGGCACTCTGGGTAAATGGCAGATTTGCAGGCTATAGCGAAGACTCCTTTACACCGGCAGAATTTGATATCACAGAATTGGTCTGCGAGGGAGAAAATAAGCTGGCGGCAGAGGTCTTTCACTTCTGTACCGGAAGTATTTTAGAGAGTCAGGATTTCTTCCGGATGTCCGGAATCTTCCGTGATGTGACACTGCGCCGTATGCCGGCATATCATATCTATGATTTGAAGGTAAGACAGCAGTTTGAGGATAATCTGACAGAGGCAGTTTTGAAATTGCAGTGGAAGGGTGTGCCGGAACAGGAAGACCAGCCGGCACAGGAAAAATGGCGGGAGAAAGAGCCAGCACAAGCCAGTGAGGATACCGGCTGCAGGCTGCATATTTCCTTATATGATGATAAAGAGAAATGTGCCGCAAAGACAGAGACAGCTTATACAGAAGCTGGAACAGAGTTAAAAATAACAGCACCGAAGCTTTGGAGTGCGGAGGAACCGAATCTTTATACTTTATATATAGAAGTAACAGGCTACGATGATACTGTAATAGAAGTAATAAAACAGCGCATCGGTTTCCGGCATTTTGCTATGGAAAAGGGCATCATGTGCCTGAATGGAAAACGTATTGTATTTCGTGGTGTAAACCGCCATGAATTAAGCTGTGACCATGGAAGAAATATTACAAAAGAAGAGATTCTTCATGACCTTCTTATCATGAAACAGAATAATATCAATGCAGTGCGGACTTCACATTATCCAAATCAGAGTTATTTCTATGAACTTTGCGATGAATTGGGGTTGTATGTGATAGACGAGGCAAACCTTGAGTCCCATGCGGATTGTTTCCTTGCAACAGTAGGAAAGGCACCGATGAGTGAGACGATACCGGGCAGCAAAGCAGAGTGGAGAGAAAACGTCTTAGACCGTGCCAATTCCATGTATCAGAGAGACAAGAACCATGCCTGTATCCTGCTTTGGTCCTGCGGAAATGAGTCCTGCGGTGGAAGCAATTTATATGAAATGTCAGAGTTCTTCCGGAAAAATGATTCCGGGCGTCTGGTACATTATGAGGGTATTACCTTTGATGATGCTTATCCGGATACTTCTGATGTGAAGAGCTTTATGTATGCGCCAGCGGAAAAATTGCGGAAATATTTAAGAGAGAGTGAAGCAGCTACCCATGAAAAGGCGAAACCAGTAATCAGTTGTGAATATATGCATTCCATGGGAAATTCTACCGGTGGAATGGACGAATATATCCGCCTTACAGAAGAAGAACCACGATATCAGGGCGGATTTATCTGGGATTTTATAGACCAGAGCTTTTATCTTACCAATAAAAAGGGTGAGAAATATTTAGCCTATGGCGGAGATTTTGGAGACCGTCCGAATGATGGAACCTTCTGCGGAAACGGACTTCTCTATGCTGACCGCAAGGTGACTCCAAAGATGCAGGAAGTAAAATTCCAGTATCAGAGTGTAAAGCTTTTGCCTGAGGAAACAAAGGTTATTGTAAAAAACGAAAATTTATTTATTTCTTTGAAAAACTATATATTAAAAGTTGTTATAGCAACAAAAGATGGTGTATGTGCAGAGAACGCTTATGAGCTTCAGGCAGCATCACAGGAAGAAGAGAGTATAGATATCAGTAGCCTTTCAAAGGAACTTAAGATAGCTGGAGAATTTACGGTGACCGCCTCCTTGCTTACCAAAGAGGATACTGCATGGGCGAAAGCCGGATATGAGCTTGCCTTTGGTCAGTATGTAGGAAAAAAGGAAGCACCGGAAGAAGTTGTCAAAGAAGCAGAAGATTTTGAACTGGTTGATGGACTTATGAATATTGGTGTGAGGGCTGGCAATATAAAAATGCTTTTCGCAAAAGAAGGTGGCGGACTGACCTCTTATCAGGTAGAAGAGAAAGAATTAATTGTATCCGTCCCAAGACCAAATTTCTGGCGGGCACCGACAGATAATGACAAGGGAAGTGGAATGCCGCTGCGTTGCGGATGGTGGAAGACGGCCAGCATGTATGCAAAAGCAATGCCGGCAGAGTTAAAAGAAACAAAGGATGGTGCACAAATTTCTTATACGTATCGTCTTTTTGATGTGGCAGAGAACATCCCGGGAAATGAGTGCAAGGTGACTTATGGTATCAGAAAAGACGGAGCACTCACCATCCATATGGAATATGAAGCCGATGAGAAGATCAAGACTCATGAAATGCCGGAATTTGGTATGCTTCTTCGAATCCCGGAGCAATATGATAAAGTAACTTACTATGGATACGGTCCGGAAGAAAATTACTGGGATCGCCGTCAGGGCAGCAGACTTGGAAAATTTCATTTTTCCGTAAAGGAAAATCTGTCAGAATATCTGGCTCCGCAGGAAAGTGGCGGACGCAGTGGTGTCAGAGAAGCAGTAATCGAAGATGAGAATGGTTATGGACTTCGGATTAGTGCAGAAGAAATGGATTTTTCAGCGTTGCCATATACACCGCATGAATTGGAAAATGCCAGACATCTTTACGAGTTGCCGGATAGTGAATATACGATTCTCCGTCCATCTCTCCATCAGATGGGGGTTGGCGGCGATGATAGCTGGCTTTCCAAACCACATCCGCAGTATCGGATGGAACAGCCGGGAAAATATGAATTTACATTTACAATAAAAGGAGGGAAGAAACTTGAAACTGACAAATAAAATTATGCTGATCACTTATGCAGACAGTCTTGGAAAAAATCTTTCTGAATTAAAAGAAATGTTAGAAACTTATTTTCATAAGGCAGTAGGCGGCGTACACATTCTTCCGTTCTTTCCGTCCTCGGCAGACCGGGGATTTGCACCGATGCGTTATGACATGGTAGACGAGCAGTTTGGAACCTATGAAGATGTACGCAAAATCGGAGAAGAATACTATTTGATGTTTGATTTTATGGTCAACCACATTTCCAGACAGTCTCCGTATTTTAAAGATTTTTTAGAGAAAAAGGATGCATCGGAATATAAGGATTTCTTCATCCGATACAAGGATTTCTGGGAAAACGGAGAACCGACAGAAGAACAGGTAGATTTGATTTATAAAAGGAAACCAAGAGCACCGTATATTGATGCAGACTTTGCTGACGGAAGCAGCGAGAAGGTCTGGTGCACGTTTGGAGAAGAGCAGATTGATTTAAATGTGGAATCTAAAGCTGTTCAGAAATTTATTGAAGATACACTGGAACTGATGTGCAGTAAAAATGCTTCCATTATCCGGCTGGATGCATTTGCTTATGCCGTAAAGAAAGCGAATACAAGCTGTTTCTTTGTGGAACCGGAAATCTGGAATCTCCTGCATCGAATTGAAGAAATCGTAAAGAAACATGATGTGATAATTCTGCCGGAAATTCATGAGCATTACAGTATTCAGATGAAAATTGCCAATCAGAATTTCTGGATTTACGATTTTGCACTTCCGGTGCTGGTATTGAACGCCCTTTACTTTGGAAAGGGAACTTATCTTAAGAAATGGCTGGAAATGAGTCCGAAGCATCAGTTTACCACGTTAGACACCCATGATGGAATCGGAATTGTGGATGTGAAGGATTTGATGCCGGATGAAGAGATTGACCGCACTAAGGAAATGATGTTCTCCGAAGGAGCGAATGTCAAGAAAATTTACAATACGGCAGCCTACAATAACCTTGATATTTATCAGGTGAATACGACTTACTATTCTGCGCTTGGAAATCAGGATGATGCGTATCTTCTTGCCCGTGCAATCCAGTTCTTTGCGCCTGGAATTCCGCAGGTCTACTATGTAGGCATGCTGGCAGGCAGCAATGACCTGGAGCTTTTGGAAGCAACAAAGGAAGGTAGAAATATTAACCGCCACTATTATTTGAAGGAAGAGATTGCAAAAGAAGTAGAGCGTCCGGTGGTAAAGAAGCTTTTGGAATTAATGGAATTCCGCAACAGCCATCCGGCATTTGATGTGGAAGGTGATATTGCAGTAGAACTTCCGGAAGAGGGACTGCTTGAGATTCGAAGAAGCAGCGGAGCTGATTATGCACTATTAAAGGCAGACCTTGTGAAGAAAACATTTACCATTGAACATAGTTAGAAAATGGTGAAAAGAGGAAGGCAGATCAGATGGAGAAAAAACTGTATGCAATCGGAGAAGCGCTGATTGATTTTATTCCGCAGGAAAGCTGCAGACCTATGAAAGATGTCCTGGGATTCTGCCCGAAAGTAGGTGGTGCACCGGCAAATGTATGCGGTGCATTTACCAGACTTGGTGGTAAATCTGAGATGATAACGCAGCTTGGAGATGATCCTTTTGGCGATAAAATTGAAGAAGCATTGGAAGAAAACGGAATCGGAACCAGTCATGTACTTCGTACAAAAGAGGCAAATACTTCACTTGCCTTTGTGGCTTTAAAGGAAGATGGTAACCGTGAATTTTCTTTTTATCGGAAACCGGGAGCCGATATGCTTTTTTCAAAAGAAAAAGTAGAAGCGGATTGGTTTAAGGATGCTTATGCGTTGCATTTCTGCTCCGTTTCGCTGGGAGATTTCCCGATGAAGGAAGCACATAAAAAGGCAATTGAAGCCGCAACAGAGGCTGGTGCAATTATAAGCTTTGACCCGAATCTCAGGTTTGCACTCTGGGAAAATCCGGAAGATTTAAAGAAAGCAGTGCTGGAATTCCTCCCATTGGCACATGTATTAAAGCTTTCGGATGAGGAACTTTATTTCCTGACCGGCGAGGATTCGATTGAAGCAGCAAAAGAAAAACTTTTTGTAGGAAATGTTGGTCTTCTTATTTATACCAAGGGAGCAGATGGAGCAAAGTGTTATACGAAAAAAGCAAACGCACAAAGTAAGGGAGAGAAAGTAAAGGCGGTGGATACCACCGGAGCCGGGGATGCATTTATCGGCTCCTTCCTGTATCAGCTTTATAAAGATGGTGTGACGAAAGCAGATTTGCCGGAACTGACTTCGGATAAGATGGCAGTATACCTTGATTTTTCCAACCGCTATTGTGCAAAGAGTGTACAGAAAGCCGGAGCCATTGCCTCTTACCCAACCTTGGCTGAAATGGAGATGTGAGAAACAATAAAACACCACTATGCGAGTGGTGCAACAATTTTATTATACAAAAAAATCACCTTTCCGCTAAAATAGAGTTGTTCAGGCTACTATTTAATGAAAGGAAAGGTGTGGAAATAATAGAAGGACACTTAGTGCCAGATCATATCCATATGTTGGTAAGTATCCCACCGAAATATAGTATATCACAGTTTATGGGATATTTAAAAGGAAAAAGTGCACTAATGATATATGACAAGCACGCAAACTTAAAGTATAAATATGGAAATAGACATTTCTGGGCAGAAAGATACTATATGAGTACAGTAGGATTAAATGAAGCGACAATGGAGAATATATCCAAGAGCAGGAAAAACATGATATAGCTTTGGATAAATTAAGTGTAAAAGAATACGAAGACCTTTTTAAGGGCAGCATTTCGAAGTTTACGAAATGCTGCCCATATATTTAATCCTGTGGACATAATGCTGATTGATTCAGCAAACGGTAAATTTAAAAGATATGCCACAGGAATTGTTTTTAGACGGAACTGTTCCAACCCCAAACTGCTTTGAAACCGGCAGCTCCTTTTGATAATTTTATATTAATGGAAATTTGTGACAGAAATTTGACTGGAAAGTGAAGAATCTCTTAAGCAGTTCTAAGATATTTATAAACTGGGCCTCAGTTTTTTCATAACAAATCTGTGGAAATGCTTGCACAAATTGCCCGAAAATGGTAATTTAGTTTTGAAGATTAAGCAGGGTGGCTTTATAAGCCACCCTATTCTGTTACATTGGGAGATAAAATCCTCTGCTCCTGTAAGGACAGTCGCATTTGCTCCGCAAACAAGGAGGATTATGAATAAATTTGTCTTACGTCAATCATTATTATTACTTTTAACTGCGACCATCTGGGGCGTTGCATTTGTTGCCCAGAGTGTCGGCATGGATTATGTTGGTCCGTTTACTTTTAATGCGGTGCGCTGTCTGATCGGTGGAGTGGTATTGCTGCCGTGTATTGCTATTTTAAACAAATTTAACCGTAAAAACGGTGTCGAGTGCATGGAAGACGAGACTGGCAAAGAAGTAAAAAGCAGTCCGCAAAGTCAGAAAACACTTGTGATTGGTGGCATTGCCTGTGGCGTTTTACTGTGCGTGGCAAGCAACCTGCAGCAGTTTGGAATCATGTATACAAGCGTTGGAAAAGCCGGATTTATCACAGCCATGTATATCGTGATTGTCCCGGTACTTGGCATTTTCCTGCGAAAAAAAGTGGGTGCAAAAATCTGGTGCGGTGTCGGAATCGCGGTAGTCGGATTGTACCTCTTATGTATGACGGAAAGCGGATTTTCTATTCAAAAGGGAGATCTTTTATTAATGCTTTGTGCGCTGGTATTTTCAATGCATATTTTAGTGATCGATTATTTTTCCCCGAAAGTGGACGGAGTGAAAATGTCGTGCATACAATTTTTTACCTGTGGAATCCTGTCTGGTGTAGGAATGTTTTTGACGGAACATCCGCAAATGTCTGATATTCTTGCAGCATGGATGCCGATTTTGTACGCAGGTGTCATGTCCTGCGGTGTGGCATATACGCTGCAGATTGTCGGACAGAAGGGAATGAATCCGACCGTTGCATCGTTGATCCTCAGCATGGAATCTGTAATCTCTGTGATCGCGGGCTGGCTGATTTTACATCAGACGCTTTCGACCAAAGAACTTATGGGCTGCGTGCTGATGTTTGCTGCAATCATTCTGGTACAGCTTCCTGACCGGGCAAAAAAATAATGAATATATTCAAGAGCAAACTGGCATTTACAGCAGGAGATGTTTCGCCGGAGTATATTTACATATGAGAAAAAATGACGTGGCGTGATAAAAAAATGTGTGTTATGATAAAGTATATGTAAAACGTATACGAGAGAGCTGTGAAAAGACACATTTGGGAAAAAGTAACGTGGCTGGACATAGGAACAGGTGACAATTATGATGACTTATTATAGGACGGACGATCAGGTCATACATGAAGAAGAAAAATTAAGTGATGGTGTATGGGTGCAGATGATCAATCCAACACATGATGAGTGTGAGGAAATTGCTGAGAAATTAATGGTAGACATTGATGACGTGAAGGCTGCACTCGACGTTGAAGAAAGTTCCCGTATTGAACTGCAGGATGGATATACGCTGATATTGGTGGATATCCCGGCCATCGAGATACGTCATGATCAGAGAACATACACGACAATTCCGCTTGGTATCATCCTGACACAGGATATCATTGTCACAATTTGCACGGAGGATACACCGGTATTGCAGAACTTTGTGCGGAGCCGGGTGAAAGAATTCAGCACAAAGAAGAAGCTTCGTTTTGTGTATCAGATCCTTTACCGGACGGCAGCAATTTATCAGGCAAATCTCCGGATCATCGATAAAAGACGTACTGAGATAGAAGAACGTGTTGGAAGCGATACAGACGACTCCGATCTGATCAATCTGCATGAACTGGAATCCACACTGGTCTACTTTGCGACATCCCTCCGGGCAAATGGGGTTGTGCTTGACCGGCTGACGCGCTATAAACGGCTGGAGCAGTACCCGGAAGATAAAGAGCTTCTGGATGATGTGATTGTGGAAAACCGTCAGGCAATCGAAATGACAAGTATCTATCGAGATATTATCAACGGAACAAGAGAGCTGATGTCCTCTTTATTGGATAACCGCCTGAATAACGTTATGAAATATTTGACATCTATTACAATTGTAATGGCAATCCCAACGGTCATTTCCGGTATCTACGGTATGAATGTCAATGAAAACTGGATGCCGTTTGCAAATACGCCGCACGGATTTCTGATCATTTGTATTATCACATTATTGATCTGTATCATTACTATGCTGTTTTTACGGAAAAAGAAGATGTTGTGATAGGGAAAGGCAGAAATTTTTGATATAAAAGGCATGTGTTGTTTTGAGATAAATTCTGAAAATAACATATGCCTTTTTACGTGAAATATCATGGACAAGGTTATTAGAGGATGTTAGTATGATTTATAATTATGATGGGATTAGGAAATCAGGGAATGTTTGACGAAGATAAAAGATATAAAATTGTAATTTGTGATGATGATGAGACGTTTATAGATTTATTAAGTGAAAAAATAGAACAGGACTTTGTTCAGAGAAAGATAGTATGTCTTATAGAAAAATATAGTGACAGCAGAAAGCTGTTAGATAATATCGGGGCAGAAACTCAGTTGTATTTTTTGGATATTGATATGCCTGAAATAAATGGAATGGAGATTGCAGATAAAATATTAGCAAAGAATCCACATTCCGAAATTATTTTTGTCAGTAATCATGAAGAAATGGTTTTTGAGTCTTTCCGTTATAAACCACTTCGATTTATAAGAAAAGAAAGAATGAATCAGGAATTACAGGAAGCCATTTCGGCATTTCTGGACAAAAAAGAAAAGGAAAGCAGAATATTAGAGATTACAACAAGAGAGGGGAAATGCTGTATAGCAGTTGATGATATTATATTTTTAGAGAGCAGACAGCATTACTTGAAGATTTGTTGTGAAAACGAAAATTTCGAATTAAGAGGCAGGATTTCTGATTATGAAACAATGCTAGAAAAATATGGTTTTGTACGTGTTAATATTGGATTCATTATTAATTGTAAATACATTAAAATCTTAAAGACCAAGAAAATAATTTTATGTAATGGCATGGAAATAAACATCGGAAGCAATAGACACGATAAAGTGCGGCACGCATATATGGAATATGTCCGGGAGAAAAATAAATGGAAGTTGTAAGTATGGCTGCAGAGATATATGCAAGCGCAGCGGGAACAATTGCACAGATATGGATTCTTTCAGAATTATTTCCAAGAAAACAGTCTGTAAAAAAAGTATATATAGTGGGATGGATTTTGTTAAATTTCTGCATCGCGCATTTTGTGTTGTTGCCGAATATATGGCAGTCGCTGCTTGGCATGGGTGTGATGCTATTGATGTCGTGTATCATGCTTGAGGGAAGGACAGAACAAAAGATGTTAGTTATCATTGCCTGCAATGTTTTTATGATTCTGGTAAGTATGCTGAGAGGGAGAATAACCTTTTTCTTGTCAGGGGAATCTATCAATGAGATTAGTATTCAGGGATCGGAGAGTCTGGCAAGGGTATTAGGAATTGTACTTACGAATACATTATATTTGGTAACAGCCTATATTTTAACGCGTTTTTTTCATGATAAAATAAAACTGAAAAAAGAAGAATACATTATTATTATAATTTTTTATATTATTTTCCTTATTGTGGTTCTATTATCAATTGCCATGTCACGAAATGTGGACTTTTCGCTTATATGGCAGAAAACATTTTTGATTTTAGACATGTTGATGTTTATTGCCAATATTATAGTTTTAAAAATGATATTTCATATAAATCAGCAAAATCACTATGAAATGGAAAATGCATTGCTGTATATGCAGATAACGCAGCAGGAAAAAAGAATCAGGGAAGAGGAAAAAAACTATCGGGAAGTTCAATTATTGCGTCATGATCTGAAAAGATATTTGGTTACATATCGTCAGTTGCTTCAGGAGGGAAAATATGAGGTTATAGAAGCTGACATTGATAAAATACTGGGGAAAAGGTTAAATACAAATCATTGTGTTTATACAGAAAATACAATACTGAATGCTGTAATTTGTGAGAAGATGGAACAATGTTCCATTAAAAATATTAAAATAGAGGTGCAGGTAAATGCAGACAAAGATATGGATTCTATAGAATATGGAGTTGTGTTATCGAATTTACTGGACAATGCGATTGAGGCGGAGGAACAGGAAAAAGAAGAAAATAGATATATCTGTTTGAATATTGGAGTAGAACAGAATATGATTCATTTGGTAGTGAGCAACTATATCTCAGAATCGGTTCTGCAAAATAACCTTTAATTGAAAAACTTAACGCAACAAAAAAGTTAGTAAACAGAAAAATCTGTTG
>OGZE01000981.1_pt1 | contig 18756 bp, 16 predicted proteins | sample 1576731 | NCBI WGS metagenome assembly OGZE01 (sample SAMEA3541503, study PRJEB24748) | human gut metagenome | biome: human gut; feature: human-associated habitat; material: faeces | place: China | collected 2012 | reverse complement strand
GACCACCAATGGTATATGGAAAAGGAGTAAAAGGAAATATGGAGAGTTTGATAAAGTTAGTAAAAAGAGTTCCAATACTTCCTTTTAGTTATACAAAGAACAGAAGAAGTTTTGTGAATATAGATAATCTTCTTTTTTTAACTTCTTTAGTGATAGATAAAGAAAAAGATGGAATTTTTCTTCCTTTAGATGAAAAGCCACTATCTTTAAAAGAGATGATAGAAGGAATAGAAGAAGGATTAAAAATAAAGAGGATAAATGTTCCAATGATACAGCCATTTTTCTGGGTATTGACAAAGTTAAAACCAAATATAATGGTTAGGTTGTATGGAAGTCTTCAATTTGAAAATAAAGAAACAAAAGAAAAATTAGAATATGCTCCTTTGATTAATTATGAAAAAGGAATAAAGAATATGCTTGGAGAGATTGAATGAATATATTTTTTGTAGTAGATAATTTTACTCCAGATCTAGGAGCTGCATCTTTTAGGTTTGAAGGTATAATTAAAGAATTAGCAGATAGAGGTAATAAAGTAAAGATAATAGCATCTTATCCTAATAGAATAGATTTAAAGAATTTTAAAGAATTTGAATATAATAATGTTGAAATTCATAGAATAAATAAAAAGAGTTTAAAAGAGGGCATTATAAATAGAGCTATAACTTATTTCAAGTTTTTTTGTGAAGCAATAAAAAATGGAAAAGAGATGTCAAAAGATTCAGATATTGTAATAGCAACTAGTCCTCAATTATTAGTAGGAGTAGCTGGAGCAATAATTTCAAAATTAAATAAAAAATCTTTTTTAATAGATATAAGAGATTTATGGCCAGATATAGTATTAGAAATGGGAGTAATGAAAAGATATAATCCTATATATTTGTTTTTAAAAATGCTTGAAAAATTTATGTATAAGCAAAGTAAATTTTTAATATATAATTCTCCAGGTTTTTATAATTATTTAATATCTAAATATGATAAGAAAAAAATGGAATTAATAACTAATGGAATAGATGACTATATTTTGGATTATTTTAAAAATAAAGAAATAGCGATAACCAAAAAGAATAAATATAAAATTTTATATGCTGGAAATATTGGTATAGCTCAAGATATAAAAATTTTAGTAGAGTTTGCAAAAAAATATAAATCTAAAGTAGAAATTACTATTATTGGAAAAGGCAGCCAAGAATCATTAATAAAAAATTTAATCATGGAAAAGCAAATAGAAAATATTCAATTAATCTCATCTGTTCCAAGAAATGAATTGTTAGAAAAATATGAGGAAGCTGACATATTATTTTTACAATTAAAAGATATAAAAATGTTTGAGAAAACGATTCCATCAAAAATATTTGAATACTTAGCTTCACAGAAGCCTATTCTTTATGGAGTAGAAGGTGTTGCAAAGAAAATACTGAAAGAAGAATTTTATAGAAAATACTATTTTAAAGCTAATGATGTTGAAGATTTAATAGAAACTTTTGAAAATTTAGTAAAAGATATTGAAGAAAATAAATATATAAAACCTGATTTAGAAAAATTAATTAATAATTATTCAAGAAAAAAATTAAGCATTAATTATGCAGATAAAATTGAAGAACTTTGTGAGGAAAGTTATGAAATATTTAAAGAAAGCAATCAAATATTATAAAGCTACTTTTAATGGAGAAATTCAAGAAAAAATTAAAAGAAAAATCTTAATAAAAACAGGATTATTGAAAAAAATAAATTTTATTGATACAAACCAAATAGAAATTAAGATCAATCCTGAATTTTTATTTAAATCAAAAATTATCATTAGAGAAAACTTTGAAAATAAATATAAAATTTTTAATAAAGAACTAGATCTTTTGAAAAAAATAGATTGGTTTGAAGGAAATAAAAATTCTAATTTAGAATGGTTTAATGAAAAAATTGGATTTTTTAAAGATATAAAAGTGGTATGGGAAATAAATAGACTTCAATTTTTAACATATCTTAGCTTAAATGATAGGAAAAAAGAAGCATTAGTAATATTTGAAGATTGGATAAAAAATAATCCATATAATATAGGCATTAATTGGTATAGCAATCTGGAAGTAGCCATAAGAAGTATATCTATTATAAATTTTCTATCTATAATAGGAAGTGAATATTTAGAGAAATATAAAAAATTAATTTATCTTCATGGAAAACATATATTTCAGGATATTAATTATACAGAAAAATGTATTCCAAATAATCATTTAATAGGAGAAGCAGCAACCTTATATTGCATTGCTCATTTAATAGAAATTCAAGAGAAAGAAGAATGGTTGAATAAATCAAAAAAAATATTAAAAAAATATTTAAAACATTTACATGATGACGGAACATATGAGGAAGCAAGCCTTTCTTATCATAAATTTGTTATTCAGATGTATTTAATGGTATGGTTGTTTTCAAAAAAAACAAATGACAATTTTATTGAAAATGAAATAGAAAATAAATTAAAAAAAGCATACATATTTTTGAATACATTAAAAAAACCTAATATTGAATATCCAGATTTTGGAGATAATGATGAAGGTTTTTTTTATAAACTTGAAATAGAAGAAACTTTTGATTCTTTTGTTAAAAGTTTGGGATGTTTTCTAAAACAAGAAGAATATTTTGGAGATATTCAAAAGTTGCTTCAAATATATCAAGTAGAAAATGATATTAAATATGAAAAAATAGAAAATAAAATTTTTTATCCTGAAGGTAAGTATTTTGTATATAAAAATAAAAAAAATTATATTTTCATTCATAATCAAAATCAAGAATATCATTCTCATTCAGATGGAATGACTATTGAACTCATGTTAGATAATAAAAATATTTTAGTAGATTCTGGAACTTTTAATTATAACATTGATAAAAAAAAGAGAAGATATTATAGAGGAACATTATCTCACAATACTGTATGGATTGATGGGGATCAAGCTGAGCAAATAGGAAGTTTTAGATGGATAAATAGTCCAGATACAGAATTAGAATATTTAGAAGAAAATGATAAATATTTTGTGAATGGAATGATTAAAAAATCAAAAAATAAAAAACATATAAGAAAAGTAAAATTTGATAAAAATTTTAATGAAATAAAAATAGAAGAAGAAATTTATAATGCAGGTAATTTTATATTAAATTGGATATTTTCAGAAGAAATAGAACTAAAGAAAATTACTGAAGGAAAGTATGGAATAAATGAAACTGATTATGAAATAGAAATCTTTTCAAAAGAAAATATAAAAATAGAATTATTAAGATGTAATTATTCAACTGAATATAACATAGAAAAAGAAACTAGGAAAATACAAATAAAAAATCAAGAGAAAAAAACAATATATAAAATAACAACTATATTTAAAAAAAGGAAGGATTTATGAAAGTAGGATTAATATTTGGAACAAGACCAGAAGCAATAAAAATGTCTCCAGTATATCATGAACTTAAAGAAAATGGAATAGATGTAAAAGTTGTAGTGACAGGTCAGCATAAAGAAATGCTCTATCAGGTATTAGATCTATTTGAAATAAAACCTGATTATGATTTACAAATAATGAAACAAGGGCAGGGACTTTCAGAACTTACAGGAAGATTGATGTTGGAGTTGGATAAAATAGTAAAAGAAGAAAAGTTTGACTATATCTTAGTTCAGGGAGATACAACATCAGTTCTTACAGGGGCATTAACAGCTTTCTATAATCAGATACCAGTAGGACATATAGAAGCTGGACTTAGAACTGGTAATATATATTCTCCATTTCCAGAGGAAGCAAATAGAAAACTAGTTGGGAATATAGCAGATATTCATTTTGCACCTACAGATATTAATGTAAATAATTTACTGAAAGAAAATTATCCTAAAGAAAAGATAATAAAATGTGGAAATACAGTTATAGATGCTCTTTACTGGGTAAAGAAAAATAAAAGTAAAGATATAGAAGAGATAAAGAAAAAGTATGTAGTAGATAACAAAAAATATATTCTCATAACAATGCACAGAAGAGAAAACTGGGGAAAGCCAATGGAGGAAACCTTAAAGGCAGTTAGAGATTATCTGGAGAAACATAAAGATATTTACTTAGTCTTTCCAATGCATTTAAATCCTTTAGTTAGAAATACAGCACATAGAGTGTTAGATGGATTTGAAAGAAAAATATTAATAGAACCTTTAGAGTATCTTGAATTTATAGCAATAATGGATGGAGCTCACTATATAATGACAGATTCAGGAGGAGTACAGGAAGAGGCACCAAGTTTAGGAAAACCAACACTTGTACTGAGAGATACAACTGAAAGACCAGAAGCAATAGAAGCAGGAACGGCAAAACTTACAGGAACAAAGTATGAAGATGTAATAAAAGATATGGAGCTATTAGAGGGAGAGGCTTATGAAAAGATGTCCAAGGCTAATAATCCATATGGAGATGGAAAAACATCAGAAAGAATAAGAAAATATTTAGAAACTATCTAGTTGACTTGGAGGAAGAAAGAGAATGAACACACTTTTAAGGAAAGCAGAAGAAAAAGATTTAAAAATTACAATATTGGGGATGGGATATATAGGACTTCCGACAGCAATAGCATTTGCAAGAGCTGGATTTACAGTAAATGGATTTGATGTAAATAAGAAAGTTATAGAAACTTTAAAAAAAGGATATATCCATATAGTGGAACCAGACCTCCAGGAAGCTTTTGAAGAAGCATTGGAAAGTGGAAGATTTCTTCCAACAGATAAACTTGAAAAATCAGATGTATTTATAATAGCAGTACCAACACCATTTAAAAAAGAACATGAGGAAAAAATAGCAGATTTATCATATGTAGAAAGTGGAGCAAAAGAAGTAGCTGAAGTATTAGAAGAAAATAATCTAGTGATATTAGAATCAACAGTTCCTCCAATGACAACAAAGCTTATGACAGATATATTAGAAAGAGAATCAGGAATATCGAGAGATAAATTTATGACAGTTCATTGCCCTGAAAGAGTATTACCAGGAAAGATACTATATGAACTTGAACATAATGACAGAATAATAGGAGCTGAAAGAAAAGAAGCAGCTGAATATACTAAGGTAATATATGAAGCAATGGTAAAAGAAGGAACATGCTATATAACAGATGATATAACAGCAGAAATGTGTAAATTAGTAGAGAATACTTTCAGAGATGTAAATATAGCTTTTGCAAATGAACTGTCAGTAATATGTGACAAACTCAATATAAATGTATTTGAACTTATAAAGCTGGCAAATAAACATCCAAGAGTAAATATATTAACACCAGGAGCTGGGGTAGGGGGACATTGTCTTGCAGTAGACCCATGGTTTATAGTAGAGAAATTTCCAAAGGAAGCAAATGTAATAAGAGAAGCAAGATTAATTAATGATTTTAAACCAAGATTTATAGTAAATAAAATAGATGAAATACTTAAGGGAAATAAAGAATTAACAGTTGGAGTATTAGGACTGGCATATAAACCAGATATAGATGATCTAAGAGAATCACCAGCAATGGAGATAGCAGAAATATTAAGAGATAAAGGATATGAAGTAATAGCTTGTGAACCAAATGTAAATAAAGAAGAAGTGGATGGATTTAAGCTTCATTCTTTAGAAGAGATTCTAAAAAAAGCTGATTATTTAATATTAGCACAAGGTCATAAAGAGTTTAAAGAAAATATACAACTATTAAAAACTAAAAAAATATATGACTGTTTAGGAATAATAAAATAAAAAAGGAAAAAAGAATGAAAAAAAAAATTAGTTTTATTGGACCAATTTCTCAAAAAAGAAATATTGTAGGAGGAGCTACAGTAAAAAATAGGTATTTAGTGGAATTTTTAGAAGAAAATGGAATAAAGCTTGAAATTTTAGATACAGATAACTGGAAAGAAAATAAAATATTTTTACTTTTTAAATTAATATACATTTTTTTATTTTCTTCTAGCAAGAAAATTATTTTATCTACTAGCTCAGGAGGAACATATTTATTTTTAAAACTTTCATATTATTTAAATATAAGAAAGAAATTAATTTATTATTTTGTTATTGGTGGTGATACACCTAATAAATTAATAGAGAAAAAGTATAAACTAAAATATTATAAAAAAATTACAAAAATATATATAGAAACGAAATCAATGGCACAAAAAATGAAAGATTTAGGTTTAATTCAAACTGAGTATCTACCAAATTTTAAAAGATTTATTCCTAAAGATAGAAGTGAAAAAGAAATATCATTACCTTTAAAAGCAGTATTTTTTTCACGAATTTCAAAAGAAAAAGGAACAGATATGATTTTTGAAATGCTGAAAGAAGTAAATAAAGATGAAATAAATATAAGTGTGGATTTTTATGGACCTATAGAAAGTGGACATGAAAAAGAGTTCTTTAAAGAAATTAATAATATAAAAAATACTTATTACAAAGGAATGTTAGACTCAATGGAAGAACAAACATTCGATATTTTAAGTGAATATGATTTTATGTTATTTCCTACTTGTTGTTTTAATGAAGGAATACCAGGAAGTATTATTGATGCTTTTATTTCTTCATTGCCTATAGTAGCAGCTAGATGGAAAAATTTTGATGAAATATTAAATTCCAATTTCTCTTTTGAGTTTCCTATAAATAATCAAAAATCTTTTAATAAAATAATAATAGAAATATTAGAAAATCCAAAAAAATTATCAGAAAAAAGAAAATTATCATATCTTGAGTCCAGAAAATATTGTATAGAAAATGTATTAAATAAAATTTTATGTGAATTTAAAAAGAAAAAAGGGGAAGTTTAATGAAAAAAAATATTATGTATCAAGATCTTTATCGCTATAGTGGAAAATCTGATTTTATTTCTTTTATTAAATTTTTCTTTTTAAATCCTGGCTTTAAATTTACATTTTATTTAAGAAAAATAAATAGTTCAAACAGAGTAGTGCGAATATTTTATAAATTATTTTATAGAAGAATGATGAAAAAATATCACTTTCAAATTCCATATCAAACTGTGATAAAAGAAGGATTTTACATAGGACATTTTGGAAGAATTATAGTAAATCATAGAGTAGTAATTGGGAAAAATGTAAATATTTCAACGGGAGTTACAATTGGACAGAGTAACAGAGGAAAAAAAGAAGGAACTCCAATAATAGGAAATGAAGTATGGATAGGAACAAATGCAGTAATTGTAGGAAAAATAAAAATTGGGAATAATGTTTTAATTGCTCCGAACAGTTATGTGAATTTTGATGTTCCTGATAACTCTGTTGTTATAGGAAATCCTGGAAAAATTATTTTTAGTGAAGAGGCAACACAAGGGTATATAAATAATAAAATATAAAATAAAAATACTTTAAGGAGTCAAACATGTTGAAAAAATTACTAAACAGAGAAGAAAAAATAGCTGTGATTGGAATGGGATATGTGGGATTTCCATTAGCAGCAGCTTTTACAGAAAATGGATTTGAAGTAATAGGCTTTGATATCAATAGTAAAAAAATTGAAAGTTATAAAAATGGAATAGATCCCACATTGGAAGTAGGAAATGAAAAATTAAAAAAATTAAGAAACCTAGAATTTACTTCTGATCCTTTAAAAATAAGAGAAGCTAAATTTATAATAATAGCAGTCCCTACACCAGTGTTAAAAAACAAAATTCCTGATCTTAGACCAATTGAAGGAGCTTCAGAAATTGTAGGAAAATATTTAACAAAAGGAAGCATTGTTGTATATGAATCAACAGTGTATCCAGGGGTTACTGAAGAAATTTGTCTACCAATACTTGAAAAAGAATCAAAAATGAAATGTGGAGTAGATTTTAAAATTGGTTATTCACCAGAAAGAATTAATCCAGGAGATAAAATTCATCGAGTGGAAAACATAGTTAAAATAACTTCTGGAATGGATAAAGAATCATCAGAAATTATAGGAGATGTATATGGTCAAATAATAAAAGCAGGAATTCATAGAGCACCTTCAATAAAAGTTGCTGAAGCAGCTAAAGTAATAGAAAATTCACAGAGAGATATTAATATAGCCTTTGTAAATGAATTATCAATGATTTTTGATAAAATGAAAATTGATACATTGGATGTATTGGAAGCTGCTGGAACTAAGTGGAATTTTTTACCATTTAAACCTGGATTGGTAGGAGGACATTGTATAGGTGTAGATCCTTATTACTTAGCAAATAAAGCTGAAGAAATAGGATATCATGCTGATGTTATTTTATCTGGAAGAAAAACAAATGACGGAATGGGTAAGTTTATAGCTGAAAAGACGATAAAAAAATTAATAGAAATTGATAAAGTAGTTAAAGGTTCACATATTTTAATAATGGGATTAACATTTAAAGAAAATTGCCCTGATTTGAGAAATTCTAAGGTTATAGATATAGTGAATGAATTACAGGAATACGATGTAAAAGTGTCTGTAACAGATCCTTTAGCAGATTCAAAAGAAGCCAAGAAAGAATATGGAATAGAACTTATTGATATGAAAAAGGTAGAAAAAGTAGACGCAGTCATAATAGCAGTGAGTCATGAAGAATATAAAAATATATCTTTAGAGAAACTTAAAAAATTATATAGTGATTCTCAAAAATTAATTTTGATAGACGTAAAAGGAATAATTGAAAAAGAAGATGCATTAAATAAAGGATACGAATTCTGGAGGTTATAGTGGAAGAAAAAATAAAATTATTTTCTAAAGAAACAAAATTTTTAATAACAGGTGGAGCAGGATTTATTGGTTCTAATCTAACAGAATATATTTTGAATTTAGGATGTAAAGTTAGAATATTAGATAATTTTTCTACAGGAAAAAAAGAAAATATAGAAGAGTTTTTTATGAATGAAAATTTTGAATTGATAGAAGGAGATATAAGAGACTTAGAAACTTGTAAGAAAGCATGTAAAGGAGTAGATTATATTCTTCATCAAGCAGCTTGGGGTTCAGTTCCAAGGTCGATTGAAATGCCAATTATATATGAAGAAATAAATATTAAGGGGCATTTAAATATGATGGAAGCTGCAAGAGAGAACAATATCAAAAAGTTTGTATATGCATCATCATCATCAGTTTATGGTAATCATCCAGAATTACCTAAAAGAGAAGGAAAAGAAGGAAAAGTTTTATCTCCATATGCACTAACTAAAAAAGTAAATGAAGAATTTGGAGAATTATATTATAAACTTTATGGATTGGAAACAATAGGATTGAGATATTTTAATGTTTTTGGTAAAAAACAAGATCCTAATGGAGCATATGCAGCTGTAATTCCAAAATTTGTAAAGTTATTATTAGAAAATAAATCTCCAATAATTAATGGAGATGGAGAAACTTCCAGAGATTTTACATATATAGGAAATGTTATTGAAGCTAATTTAAAAGCATGTTTAGCAAAAACGGAAGCTTCAGGAAAAGCTTTTAATATAGCATATGGCGGAAGGGAAACTTTGAATGGATTGTATAAAAAACTATGTAAATTGTTAAATAAAAATATATTACCAATTTATCAAGAAGAAAGAAAAGGAGATATAAAACATTCAAATGCAGATGTAACAGCAGCTAAAGAATATTTTGATTATATACCAAAATATTCAATGGATAAAGGTCTAGAACTGACTATTGATTGGTATAAGAATAATTTATAAAAAGAAAGGAAAACTATGTGTGGTATATGTGGATTTATTTCTGAAAAAGAGATAACAACTGAAAATTTAAAAAATATGAATAATACAATAAATTATAGAGGACCAGACTCAGAAGGAATCTATTTCGAAGAAACTGATGGTAAGAAAATAGGACTAGCTCATAAAAGATTAGCAATAATGGATCTTTCACCATTGGGACATCAACCAATGTTTTCTGAAGATAAAAATATAATAGTAATTTTTAATGGGGAAATTTATAATTTTCAAGAAATAAAAGAAGATTTAGAAAAAAAAGGATATAAATTTCGTTCGACTTCTGATACAGAGGTTATTGTAAAAGGATATGAAGAGTATGGAATAGAAATAATCGAAAAATTAAATGGAATGTTTGCCATTGCACTTTATGATAAGAAGAATAAAGAATTGTTTTTGATAAGAGATAGAATAGGAATAAAACCACTATATTTTCATATAGATGAAAAAGATATCATATTTGCCTCAGAATTAAAACCTATTTTAGAATATCCTTATTTTAAAAGAGAAATAGATAAGGACTCTTTAAGTGATTTTTTACATCATAGTTATATATCAGGGGAAAAAAGCATATTTAAAAATACTTTTAAATTACTTCCAGGAAGTTATTTAAGATATAAAAATGAAAAAATAACTATTGAGAATTACTGGTCAATAAAAAAAGAATTTTTGAATAAAAAAATAGATGAAAAATTAACTGAAGAACAATGGAAAAGTAAAATAAAAGATTTTTTAGAAAAAAGTATAAAAGATAGAATGATATCAGATGTTCCATTAGGAGCTTTTTTAAGTGGAGGAATAGATTCATCACTCATAGTTTCAATTATGCAGAAAATATCTTCTAAACCTATAAAAACTTTTACAATTGGATTTGAAGAAAAAGAATATAATGAAGCAGAAAATGCAAAGAAAATAGCTAACTATTTAAAAACTGATCATACAGAATACTATATGAAAATAGAAGAGTTGAAAAAATATATTGATAAATTGGCAGTTTATTATGATGAACCTTTTGCTGACTCCTCACAGTTGCCAACTATGTTAGTATCTGAAATAGCTAAACAAAAAGTAACTGTTGCTTTATCAGGAGATGGAGGAGACGAATTATTTTGTGGTTATTCAAGATATGAATCACTTTTTAAAATGCAAAAATTAAAAAATATATCAAAAATTATTAACTTAATACCATTTAGAGATGAAATCATAAAAAATATAGGGAATAGATATTTGAGAGGGTTTTATTTTAAAAATGATTCTGAAATAGTTAATTCAGAATATTTATTTTATTCTCATAATAAAAGTATTATAAAAGATTATAACCACAAAATTAATGAAAGGTATTTTGAAAATATTGAAATTTCAAAGAATATTCAAGAAAAAAGTATGTTGAAAGATATGATTACATATCTTCCAGATGATATTATGACTAAGGTAGATAGAGCAAGCATGGCATTTTCTTTAGAAACTAGAGCTCCATTTTTAGATGATCATAAATTTATAGAACTTTCTTTTAAAATTCCACATAGATATAAATATAAAAATAATGAGAAAAAGTATATTTTAAAAGAAGTGTTGAAAGAATACATACCAGAAAATTTAATTGAAAATAAAAAGAAAGGTTTTGCTGTACCAATTTTTAAATGGTTAAGAGAAGATTTAAAATATTTAATAGATAACTATTTATCAAAAGAGGAAATTGAAAAGCAGCAGATTTTTAATAGTTCAGATATAGAAATAATAAAAAGAATATTTTTAGAAAAGACTGATGGAGAAATAAAAGTTTATAAAGGATTGGATATTGATAAGACTATGTGGAACTTGATAATGTTCCAAATGTGGTATCAAAAATATATGAACTAATAAAAAGAGGGGAAAATGAAAAAAAAGATAGTTTTTATCCTTCCAAGTTTAAATAGTGGAGGTGCAGAAAAAGTTATTGTTTCACTATGTAATAATTTAAATTATGAAAAATTTGAAATAGTACTAGTTGTTTTGAATAAGGAAGGAATCTTTAAAAAGCAGTTAAAAGATTCTTATAAAACAATTGATTTAAAGTGTCCTAGAGTAAGAAATATATTTTTTAAGATAAGAAAAATTATTTATGAAGAAAAACCAGATATAGTTTTTACAACTTTAGGGCATTTAAATTTATTTTTTGGAATTTTTAGATGGACTTTTTCAAAAAAAATAAAATTTATTGGAAGAGAAGCGACAGTTGTTTCGGAACATTATAAAGGGAAAAAAATAAAAAATATCATTTTTAGAGTTTTATACAGATTATTTTATAGTAATTTAGATAATGTTATTGCTCAATGTGATTATATGAAAAGTGATCTGATTAAAAATTTTAAAGTTAATAGTGAAAAAATTAAGGTAATTAATAATCCTTTAGATATAGATGGAATAAGAATTTTATCAGAAAAGGAAGCTGAAAAGTTATTGGGAGAAAAAATACTATTAACTATAGGACGATTAAATAAGGTAAAACAACATAAAATAATGATTGAACTGTTTTCAAAACTTGATTTTCAAAAAGATTATAAACTCTATATCATGGGAGAAGGGGAAGAAAAAGAAAATATTTTAAAATTTATAAGAGAAAAAAAATTAGAAAATTGTGTAGTATTATTGGGGAAAAAGAACAATCCATTTTCATATATAAAACAGGCAAATATATTTCTTTTGACTTCAAAATATGAAGGATTTCCAAATGTGGCATTAGAAGCGATGGCATTAAATATTCCTGTGTTGTCTTTTAAATCTCCAGGAGGAATTTTAGAAATACTTAAAGAAGGGGAAAATGGATATTTTATAAATAGAGATAATTTTAAAGAAAAATTAGAATTAGCTTTTAAATTAGATAAAGATCAAATTGGAAAAACAGTAGAAAAATATAGAATATCAAAGATTATAAAAGAATATGAAGATTTTTTTATGGAGTTGAATACAGATGTATAGTTTACTCTTGTTTACATATTTATATACATTAAAATTAAAATTTTTTATTTTAAGTTTTAATAAGATACTATTTATTTGTTTTATGATTATATCTATAAAAAATATTTTTCATGGAAAAGTAAATAAAAAATTAATAGAGTTGATTATTATATTTTTAATAATAGGAATTTATGCTGTTTTTATTCCTAGTATTTTTAAAAGTTATGATTTTTCTAAAGCTAAAATGTTATTTTTTATAGTAACAGAATCATGTATATTATCGTTTTATATAATTAAAATTTTTATTGAAAAAAAAATAAATCTGTATAAATTGATTTCTAAAGTAACTTTTTATCAAGGAATAATAATTGTAATTTTTTATTTGATTCCTAAATTAAGAAACTACATACTTTTAAATATATTTTTCTTTAATACTAATTTTAATTTGTTAAATCCATATTTAAATAGAGGAATTGGACTGAGTGGAGGAGGAGCAGTGTTTAGTCTGATTCAGGCAATTGGAGTTTGGAATACTTTTTTACTGTATCTTAATAAAGAGAAAATAAATTATAAGTTAGTAGGAGCAATTCAATTAATAAGTATTATTTTATGCGGAAGAACAGGAATAGTATTTCTTATATCTACTACTTTATTTTATATTATCTTTAATATAAAAAAAATAAAGATTAATAAAAAAAAATTTAATATAAAAAATATTAATATTTATTTTATAAGTTTATTAGGAATAATTATTTTATTTGGAATCTTAATAATGAAAAATTTAAAAATACAATTTTTACTTTATCATTCTTTTGAAAATTTTATAAATTTAATAAGCGGAAATGGTTTTACTACAAGTAGTTCTACCCATTTGTTTAAAGAAATGTTAATTTTTCCCAATAATTTAAAAACACTATTATTTGGAGATGGATGGCAACAGATAGGAAATGGATTAAATTATATGGGAACAGATTCTGGATATATGCAAAATATATATTTTTGGGGATTGCTGGGAAGTATATTCTATTATGGCATATGGATATATATTTTTCATCAATTGTATCAGAGAATAGATCATCACTTGAAAAAATGGCTTTTATCTCTAATACTTGCATTGTTTTTAGTAGAAATAAAAGAACCATTTTTGAATAAAGTAATAATAACTAATTATATTTTTCTAATATTTTGGTATTGGCAGCTAAAAAAAATAAGGAGTAAAAAATTAAATGAATGAAAATAAAAGACCATTGGTAAGCATTATGATTATTACATATAACCAAGAAGAATTTATAGCTGAAACAATAGAGAGCTGTTTAAGTCAAACTTATGAAAATATTGAAATAATAGTAGGTGATGATGCTTCTAAAGATAGAACGCCATCTATTTTAATGGAATATAAAAATAAATATCCAGAAAAAATAAAATTATTTTTAAATAAAAAAAATGTTGGAATAACAAGAAACTTTAATAATATTTTAAAGGAATGTAAAGGAAAATATATTGCCTGGCTTGGGGGAGATGATAGATTTTTACCAACTAAAATAGAAAAACAGGTGAAATATTTAGAAAATAATTCAGATAAAATAATTTGTTATCACTCTGTTAGAACATTTAGAAACAAAACAGAGGAAACATTGGGATATATGCCAAGAAAGGATACTTCAAAATATGTGGATACAGATTCTCTTGTTAGGGAAGGATGTTTTCTTGGTGGTTGCAGTGTTATGCACAGAAATATAGGTTTATTGTGTGATGAAGATATTCCAATAGCATCAGATTGGCTGTACTGGATAGAGCTTAGTTACAAGGGTGACCTAGGTTATATTGATGAAGTTTTAAGCGAATATAGAAGACATGAGATGAATATAACTCAAAATACTAAGTTAGATACTATTTATAAAGAACAACTTTTGACATTACAAAAAGTAAAGGCAGAAAATTTGAAAGATTCTAATTCTTTGTTTATAGGAAAAATTCGGGTAGAACTAATGTTATGTACTTTATGTTTAAGGAGTGAAGATTATAAAAAATCTTTAAGCTATTTGGAAAATATTAATTTTAAAAAATTAGGATACTTTAATAAAATATTTTTACTTAAAATATTGCTAAAATTTAGACTAGGAAAAATTTTAAAAAAATATTTTATGAACAGAACAAAGTATTAACTAGGAGTTAAAAAATGAATCAAAATAAAAAAGTTAAACTTTTTTTAGAAAATTTTATATTTTATGGTGGAATTTCAATGCTTCAAAAAGCATTGCCCTTTATAACTCTTCCAATTATAACAAAATTATTACCAGATAGTAAAAATTATGGGATATCAGACATGTTTAATCTAATTATTTCTTTTGGCAGTGCTATAGCAATACTAGGAATGTATGATGCTATCTTTAGAGAGTATTTTGAAAAAAAAGAAGATGAAAATTATAAAAAGACAGTGACAAGTACAGGCTTATGGATAGTATTAGTCTCTTCTTTAATAGTAGCTAGTATGATTTTTTTATTCAATAAACAAATATCAGTATATCTTTTTTCTGAGAAAACATATAAAAATTTGATTATTTTATCTGCTATTGGAATATATATAAGTTCCATAAATACTATAGTGATTTCTCCAACAAGAATGAAAAACCAAAGGAAAATATTTTTTTTTACAGGAATAAGTTTTCCATTAATTGGTTTTATAGTAGCCTTTTATTTTTTAAAAATAGGTTTTACTTATGAAGCTTTAATATATGGAACTGTTATTATGAATTTGCTCTCTTTAATATTTTTTTATGTATTAAATAGAAGAGAATTTTCTTTAAAAAAATTTGATAAAAGAGTAGCAAAAGAATTATTAAAAATAGGAATTCCATTAGTTCCAACTTTTTTGATATATTGGATATTTCATTCAATGGATAGGTTAATGATAAGTAAAATGTTAGGAACAGCTGAATTAGGGATATATTCAGTAGGAGCAAAGGTTTCTTCTATAAGTCAACTAGTATATACAGCATTTGCAGGTGGATGGAGTTATTTTGCGTTTTCTACAATGAAAGATAAAGAACAGGTAAAAATAAACTCAAAGGTATTTGAATATTTAGGAATAGTTAGTTTTACAATTTTTATAATAGCTCAGCCTTTTATTTCACCTGTATTTAACATATTTTTTGAAGGAGATTACATAAGAGGAAAAGAAGTTTTTTCATTTCTTTTTCTTTCACCTTTGATATTAATGCTTTTTCAAACAGTTGGTAATCAAGTTATAGTAGTTAAAAAAAGTTATTTATCAACAGCAGCCTTGCTTTTGGGAGCTTTATTAAATATATTTTTAAATTATATCTTAATAGATGGTTATGGTATAGAAGGAGCAGCTTTTTCTACATTAAATAGTTATTTTATTTCAGTAATTTTAATGTGCATAATTTGCTATAAGTTAAATCTTTTTAGTATATCAAAAAGATTTCTAGTCATTACAGGATTATTAATAATGGGGATATATTGTAATTTTTTTTTAAAAGAATATGTTTATTACAAAATTATTTATTCTTTAACTTTTGGGTTAATAATTTTAAATTATATAAAAGACTTAAAGTATTTACTAAAAAAATAAAGAATGGAGTATTAAATGGAGGGAATTAAAGAAATAACAATAAAAAATAACTTCTAATAGTGGAAATTTAAGTTTTTTGAAAAAAATAAAGATATAAATTTTGATATAAAAAGAATTTATTATATATATGAATTTTCAAAAGAAAATAGAAGAGGATTTCATGCATATAAAGAATTAAAACAGGTAATGTTCTACCCTTATGGAAAAATAGAAGTTGAATTTACAAATGGAAAAGAGAAATAACCATATATTTTAGATGATCCAACTAAGATACTTATAGTTGAAAAAGGGTATTGGAGAGAATTTATTTCTTTAAAAGAGGGAAGTATTTTATGTGTTGCAGCTTCAGAAGTATATAATGAAAATGATTATATAAAAGATTATGAAGAATATTTAAAATGGGAGGGAAAAAATGATGAAAATACCATTTAATACATTGGACAAGCAATTTTTTATGTATCAAGAGGAGTATGAAAAGAAAGCTTTAGAAATATTAAGAAAAGGTTGGTATGTTTTAGGTCCAGAAGTAAAGGAATTTGAAAAAGAATTTGCAGAATATTTAAAAAGTGAATATGTAGTAGGACTGGATAATGGATTGAATGCAATAGTCATAGCTCTAAGAGCTTTAGGAATAGGAGTAGGAGATGAGGTTATAGTTCAAGCAAATACATATATAGCCTCTGTGATGGGAATAACTATGAATGGAGCTACACCTGTATTTGTAGAACCAAATGAATATTATAATATAGATGCAGAAAAAATTGAAGAAAAGATAACAGATAAAACTAAAGCTATTTTAGTAGTTCATTTGTATGGACAAGGAACAAATATGGAAAAGATTCAAAAATTATGTAAAAAATATAATTTATTTCTTGTTGAAGATTGTGCTCAATCTCATGGCGCAAAATATAAGGAACAAATGGTAGGAACTTTTGGAATAGGGTGTTTTAGTTTCTATCCAAGTAAAAATTTGGGATGCTTTGGAGATGGAGGAGCTATTTCCACAAATGATAAAAATTTAGATAAAAAACTCAGAGTATTAAGAAATTATGGAAGTGAAAAAAGATATTATAATGAAGTTGTAGGATATAATTCAAGATTAGATGAAATACAGGCCGGACTTTTGAGAGTAAAATTGAAACATATAAATGAATTAGAAAAGGAAAGAAAAGAGATAGCTGAAAAATATTTGACAGAAATAAAAAATCCATTAATTATATTACCAAAAATAAATAAAGATTGTACACATGTATGGCATTTATTTGTTATAAGAGTAGAAAATAGAGAAAGATTCCAAAAATATTTAGAAGAAAATGGAATAGGAACAGTAATACATTATCCAGTTCCACCTCATTTATCAGAGGCTTATAAATATTTAGGACATAAAAAGGGAGATTTTCCAATAACAGAAAAATATGCTGAAACAGTTTTAAGTCTTCCTATATATAATGGAATGGCTCAAGAAGAAATAGATTATGTGATAGAAAAGATAAATGTTTATAAATAATTAAGAGGAGAGAGATGAAAAAATATAAAATAATTGATTTTAAAGAATTGGGAGACTTAAGAGGAAAACTGGTAGTTGTAGAAGGAATGAAAGATATTCCATTTGAAATAAAAAGAATATTTTATATATATGGAACAAAACCAAATGTTATAAGAGGACAGCATGCAAATAAAATATCAAGATTTATTCTGATAAATTTATCAGGAGAATGTAAAGTAAAAGTAAATGATGGAAAGAATGAAGAAGTTTTTATATTGAATAAACCTAATCAAGGAATATATTTAGACAGAATGGTTTGGAAAGATATGTATGATTTTTCAGAAGATTCAATTTTATTAGCTTTGTCAGATTCAGAATATATAAACGATGAATATATAAAGGATATAGAGGAAATAAAAACTCTAGAAAGGTAAAATAAAAATGGAAAAAATAGAAGGAAAAAATATAAAACTTGAATTAGTAACAAATAAAGATATAGATTTTATCTTAAATATTAGACATAACCATAAACATAAAAAAAATTTAGGGAAAACAGTTTTAACTCATGAAGAGCAGAGAAAATGGTTAGATGAGTATAAAAAAAGAGAAAAAGAAAAAAAAGATTTTTATTATGTAATATCATTAAGAAATGAAAATGAGGAAAAAGTAGGTTTGATACGAGTATATGATATAGTAGATAATACATTTGAACAAGGAAGTTTGGTAATTAAAGAAGGACAACCTATAAATATAATACTTGAAACTTTAAAATTAATTTATACATTTACATTTGAAAATATGAAATTTAAAGAAGGAAGATTAAGAGTAAAAAAAGCAAATAAAACTGGGAATAAATTTCATAAAAATTATGGAGCAGTTTTGTATAAAGAAGATGAGGAAATGAACTATTATAAAGTTTATTCGGAATGTATAGTAAAAATAAGTAATATTTTAAAAATGATAGGAGAATAGAGATGTATGAATTTCTTGATTACCCATTAAATAGTGATTATATAATGCGAAAGAAAAAGTCAATAAAAAGAAACT
>OGZE01000978.1_pt1 | contig 18786 bp, 12 predicted proteins | sample 1576731 | NCBI WGS metagenome assembly OGZE01 (sample SAMEA3541503, study PRJEB24748) | human gut metagenome | biome: human gut; feature: human-associated habitat; material: faeces | place: China | collected 2012 | reverse complement strand
ATACGTCTTATACACGTCAACGCCGCAGGTTCGATTCCTGCCACCCGCATTTGCAAAAATGCAAAATATATTTCAAAAGGAGAAAATATATGGGAATCACATGTAAGGACACAGGAAAATTCAAAGGAATCATGAAAAAGCTGGATAGCCAGTTAGCGACGGCAAAAGCTGAGAAAAACAAGAAATCCGGCAAAGAGAAGAAGGAGAGTAAATAACATGGATGAATTATTATCAGCATTACTTAAAGACCCAGAGGCAGCACTGGAATTAGCAAAGGTATGGGTATATCCCCGGTTTGATTCACGCGTTCTGGGTGCAAACCCGCGATTAAACCTGTGCTCATCCCCGCGGCGTTAACGCGCCGCGTTCCTCTGCTACACTTTCTGAGTGTTTCCGTTAACGAATGAGGTAGCTATGGGTCTGTTCAATTTTGTGAAAGATGCCGGAGAAAAACTCTGGGACGCGGTTACAGGTCAGCACGATAAAGACGATCAGGCGAAGAAGGTGCAGGAGCATCTGAACAAAACCGGTATACCGGATGCCGATAAAGTGAATATTCAAATTGCCGACGGCAAAGCGACGGTCACTGGTGACGGCCTGAGTCAGGAGGCGAAGGAGAAAATCCTTGTTGCGGTGGGGAATATTTCCGGTATTGCCAGTGTCGATGATCAGGTGAAAACGGCGACACCAGCCACTGCCAGCCAGTTTTATACCGTTAAGTCTGGCGACACTCTGAGTGCCATTTCCAAACAGGTCTACGGTAACGCTAATCTGTACAATAAAATCTTCGAAGCGAATAAACCGATGCTAAAAAGCCCGGATAAAATTTACCCGGGGCAAGTGTTGCGTATTCCTGAAGAGTAGTTAATTGCCAGCCATCGCCTGCTGGATAATGGGAATTGGCGTCAGTAAATGCTGGCGCATTAACTCACTGGCGCGCGCGGTATCTCGCGCCAGTACCGCCGCAGTCAGGGTCTGGTGCTGATCGTGTTTATCCTCCAGCATTTCCACCGAAAGCACCGTTCGCCGCAGCCAGATAAATCGATAACGCGCCGCCAGATCAAACAACCGTTCACGCATTTGCAGCAAATAGTGAGAACCACAGCCCGCCACAATTGCCGTATGAAACGCCTGATGACGCAGATCCCACTCATCAAGCATTTTCTCACTGGCGTCACAGGCCTCAAGCTTACTGAGCAGATGCGCTTTTGCGAGAACGTCTGCCTCCCACTCATCCCCACCGCGGGCAATCGCCAGACTCACTAACATCGCTTCCATATTGGCGCGGGCGTCGAAAATATCGAGCAGCTCCTGCTCTGACATAGACGCCACCCGATACCCTTTTTGATTCACCACCGTGACCAGCCGTTCCGCCACCAGTTGCGAAAGAGCTTCCCGTAACGGCCCAACGCCAAGTGCATAACGCGATGTCAGCAAACTCATTCGTAATTTTTCATCCGGTTGAAAATTACCGCGAATAATATCGTTCTTCAGCCAGCGATAGCCATCCAGAGACGTAATGGTCATGGTGTGACTCCTGATCATTATCAGCGCGTATTATGAACGGGTGTTTTTTGCCACAATACCAGCTTTTTCCAGCGAGCCATAATTGGCACGGTACAGATAATCCCTATCGCTAATAAGCCGGTGGAGATCACTTCTAACTGTTGCGCCGGACGGAATAGCATCACTACCAACACAAAGGTAATAAAGCCGATGACTAGCCAGGTGAGCCACGGATAAAGCCACATTCGCAAGCGAATTTCGCTTCCTTCTGCTCGCAGAATTTTGCGCATCCGCAACTGTGAAACGGCGATGACTAAATAAACCAGCAGGGCGATAGCGCCGGAGCTGTCGATCAGAAATTTAAATACCTTCGCAGGCGCGTAATAGTTCACCACCACCGTTAAGAATGCCGCGCCGGTGGAGAGTAACACCGCCACGTACGGGGTTTTACTGCGGTTGATTTTACCCATTACCGCGGGAGCATCACCGCGACGGCTTAAGGAGTAGAGCATCCTTGACGCGGTATACAGCGCCGAGTTCAGGCAACTGGTTACGGAAAGTAATATCACGCAGTCCATGATTAATTTCGCATGGGGAATATTGAGCAATTCCAGTACCGAGCGATAAGAACCGACGGCTTTTAGTCCGGGCATATTCCACGGAATTAATGCCACGACGACAAAAATAGAACATAAATAGAAGATAGAAATACGCCAGATAACCGAGTTGGTGGCGCGGACAATATGTTTTTCCGGCGTGTCGGATTCCGCGGCGGCAATGGTGACAATTTCTGCGCCCATAAACGAGAACATGGTGATCAACATCGCGCTTAATACCGCACCGAAACCGTTGGGCATAAAGCCGCCGCTATCCCACAATCTTGAGATCCCGCTCACTTCGGCATACGGGTAAAAACCGCTAATTGCGACTGCACCAAGGAAAATAAAGGCCAGGATAGCGATGACTTTGCACAGCGCCAGCCAGAACTCAAATTCGCCGTAGTTTTTAACGCTTAATAAGTTACTGCCAGTTAAGGCGAGGGTAATGACGAGGGAAAATAACCAGATGGGAATGCCTGGAACCCATGAGTGCAGGATCATGGCGGCGATGTTGGCTTCCAGTGGGATAACCAGTACCCAAAACCACCAGTACAACCAGCCGATGGTATAGCCCGCCCAGCGACCAATGGCTTTATCGGCATAGGTGGAAAACGAACCGGTATCGGGCGTGGCAACCGCCATTTCCGCCAACATCCGCATAATCATAACCACCAGTAGCCCGGCGAACAGATAGGCCAGTAATACTGCCGGGCCCGCTTCGGCGATGGCGACGCTGGAACCGACAAACAGACTTGCGCCGATAACACCGGCAATAGACAACATGGTGACGTGGCGTGACTTCAGCCCGCCGCCTAACTCATGTGGTTGCGATGATTGCCCCATCCTGAATCCTCTCGAAAGTGTGTCACTTGGGAGAGCGCCCCGACATTTCCCGCGCCGGGTCACGCGTATAATTGTTATTGATTCTTTTTGCCGGAGAGCGGCTCCGCCTTACCCGGCCAACATAGATTTCTTCCTGTTCACGTACAGATTGTCGGATGCGGCGTAAACGCCTTATCCGACCTGGATCCCCGTAGGCCGGACAAGACGCGCAGCGTCGCCTCCGGCATAGGAGCGGCGCTACTGCTTCGCCTCATCAAAACACTGGCTGATGATCTCCAGACCCTGACGGATCTGAGCGTCTTCAATGGTGAGCGGTACAAGGATGCGCAGCACGTTGTAATACGGGCCGCAGGAGAGAAGAATCAGGCCTTTATCGCGGGCACGCGCCACGATCTCGGCGGTGAGTTTGGCGTCCGGTTTGCTGTGATCGCCATCTTCAAACAGCTCGATGGCAATCATCGCTCCCAGCCCGCGTACGTCGCCGATCTCCGGGTGTTTTTCGGCTATCGCCAGCAATCCGTCTTTCAACTTCTGCCCCAGATCGTTGGCTTTTTGCAGCAGATTTTCCTGCTCAAACACCTTCAACACTTCCAGCGCAGCCACGCAGGCAATCGGGTTACCCGCATAGGTGCCGCCCAGACCGCCTGGAGCGACGGCATCCATTACTTCCGCGCGCCCGGTGACGCCCGCCAGCGGGAAGCCGCCCGCGATCGATTTCGCAAAGGTGGTAAGATCCGGCGCAACGCCCATCTGCTCCATCGCAAACAGCGTGCCGGTACGCCCCGCGCCGCTCTGCACTTCATCGGCAATCAGCATGATCCCGTGCTCGTCACACAGAGCGCGTAAACGCTGCATAAAGGCTGGCGACGAGGCGTAGAAACCGCCTTCGCCCTGAACCGGCTCAATCACGATGGCGGCGATATCTTCCGGCGCGGCATCATTTTTGAAGATCCGGTGGATGCTGGCGATAGCGTCATCCTCGCTTATGCCGTGCAGCGGGCAAGGATAAAGCGCGCGATAAACATGACCCGGCATCAGCCCCATGCCCGCAGAGTACGGATTCACCTTGCCGGTCAGCGCCAGCGTGTAATGCGTGCGCCCGTGATACGCGCCGCTAAAAGCGATGGTGCCGCTACGTTTGGTGGCGGCGCGGGCGATTTTTACCGCGTTTTCCACCGCTTCGGAACCGGTCGTAACCAGCAGCGTTTTCTTGGCGAAATCGCCCGGCACCTTCTGATTCATAATCTCGCACAGCTCCAGATACGGCTCGTAGGCCAGCACCTGGAAGCAGGTGTGCGACAGTTTTTTCAACTGCGCTTCCACCGCGGCCACCACCTTCGGATGCAGGTGCCCGGTATTGAGCACCGCAATCCCGCCCGCGAAATCAAGATACTCACGGCCTTCAACGTCCCACACCCGGCAGTTTTCCGCGCGGTCAGCGAAAATCGGGTGAATTTGCCCAACGCCACGGGGAATCGCCTGACTGCGGCGCTGCATTAACTCTTTATTGCTGCTCATTCGCGTTCTCCAGTTAAAGACCGATGCACATATATTTGATTTCTAAGTAATCTTCGATGCCATACTTCGAACCTTCACGACCCAGACCCGAGGCTTTGATGCCGCCGAACGGGGCCACTTCATTGGAAATAATGCCGGTATTGATGCCGACGATGCCGTACTCCAGCGCTTCGCCCACGCGGAAGACGCGGCTTAAATCACGGGCGTAGAAATAGGCGGCAAGGCCAAACTCGGTGTCATTGGCTTGCGCAATCACATCGGCTTCATCTTTAAAACGGAACAGTGGGGCGAGGGGGCCGAACGTCTCTTCTTTCGACACTTTGGCGTTGGCCGGAACGTCCACCAGAATGGTCGGCTGGAAGAAGTTGCCGCCGCGTTCGTGCGCTTTACCGCCGCAAACCACGCGCGCGCCTTTCTCCAGCGCATCGGCAATATGCTCTTCCACTTTTGCTACCGCTTTTTCATCGATCAGCGGCCCGATGGTGACGCCGTTATCCAGCCCGTCGCCGATGTGCAGTTTGCTCACCGCCTGCTGTAATTTTTCGGCAAAGCGGTCATACACGCCGTCCTGCACATACAGGCGGTTGGCGCAGACGCAGGTTTGCCCGGCGTTGCGGAATTTCGAGGCCAGCGCGCCTTCCACGGCTTTATCGAGATCGGCATCGTCAAAGACGATAAACGGCGCGTTGCCGCCCAGCTCCAGCGACACTTTTTTGATGTCTTTCGCGCACTGTTCCATTAACTGGCGGCCAATTTCGGTCGAACCGGTAAACGACAGTTTGCGCACCAGCGGGTTGCTGGTCAGTTCGTTACCCACCGCGCCCGCCGAACCGGTGACCACGTTAAATACCCCAGCCGGAATGCCCGCGCGAATCGCCAGCTCCGCCAGCGCCAGCGCAGAGAACGGCGTCTGACTGGCAGGCTTCAGCACCATGGTGCAGCCTGCCGCCAGCGCCGGACCGGCTTTGCGGGTAATCATCGCCGCCGGGAAGTTCCACGGCGTGATAGCTGCGGTGACGCCAATCGGCTGCTTGATAACAATCAGGCGCTTATCGGCCTGATGACCAGGAATGGTGTCGCCATAAATGCGTTTGCCTTCTTCAGCAAACCACTCAATAAAGGAGGCGGCGTAGCTAATTTCGCCTTTCGCTTCAGCCAGCGGTTTGCCCTGTTCTAGGGTCATCAGGCGCGCTAAATCGTCCTGATGCTCCATCAACAAATTGAACCAGTTGCGCAGAATGTTGGCGCGTTCTTTGGCGGTGAGCGCACGCCAGGCGGGCAGAGCGCGGTTGGCGGCGTCGATAGCGGCGCGGGTTTCATCAGCGCCCATTTTGGGTACGCTACCCAGCTTGTCGCCGTTCGCCGGATTGGTGACGTCGATGACCTCGCCATTGTTGGCGTCCAGCCATTCCCCGTTAATCAACGCCTGCTGGCGGAATAAGTTACTGTCGTTAAGTTTCATTGTTACGTCCTGTTTTCAAAGGTTATTGATTAAATGCGGCGTGTAAGGCATCCACACTACGTGCCGCTCGCAGCGTGCGTCCGGGGTTACTCTGGCTTGCCAACAGCGTTTGTACCTTGCTGACAATATGCGCACCAATAGGAATTGCTGATGTCGCTGCCGGGGAGGGCGCATTGCAGGTGTGGATCGTGCGCGGGGTGGTGACAAACAGAAAATCGTCAATCAGCTTGCCGTCCGGCGATACCGCCTGCGCCCGCACACCGGCGGGCCAGGGCTGGAGATCGCTTAACGAAAGCCGGGGACAATACTTTTGCACCAGCCGCAGATAGCCGCTTTTGCACAGCGAGTTTTTCATCTCGCCCAGTCCTGAGCGTAGATGGTTTTGCAGCACCCGGCGAATCCCCGACGAGCCCAAAATTTCCAGCGTGTCGCTAAATGAGAAGTCGCGCTTGCGATAGCCTTCACGTTTGAAAGCCAGCACCGCGTTTGGCCCGACGGTCACGCTGCCGTCGATCATGCGGGTGAGATGCACGCCCAAAAACGGCATTGCCGGGTCGGGGATGGGGTAAATCAGGTGGTTAACAATCTGGTTATGCTCCGGCGCAAGGCGGAAATACTCGCCACGGAACGGGCAGATGATAAAGCCCGGTTCGAGTCCGAGCATTTTCACCAGCCGGTCAGCCATCAGCCCGGAACAGCTAATCAGCGTCGATGCTTCATATTCACCGCCCTGACGGGTACGTATCACCACGCCGTTTTTATGCTCATTAAGGGCGCTGACTTCGGCGTTATAAATAATCTCGCCGCCTCTGTCCTGAAAGATTTTTGCCATCGCCGCTGTCACTTCGCGGTAGCTGACAATGCCGCTGGACGGCACAAAAATGCCGCCGAGCCCGGTGATATTCGGTTCGCGCTCGCGCAGTTCATCGGCGTTTAACCACTCGCGCTCGATACCGTTTGCCGCCGTGCGTTCCCACAACGCGCGCATCCGTTCCATTTCGAGTTCAGAGGTGGCGACCAGCATCTTGCCGCAGTTGTCATAGCGAATGCCGTTTTGATCGCAAAAGGCTTTAGTGGCGCGGTTTCCCGCCAGGCAAAACTGTGCCTTCAGGCTACCGGGCGTGTAATAGACCCCGGCATGGATCACGCCGCTGTTGTGGCCCGTCTGGTGACAGGCCGGGCCGGACTCTTTTTCCAGCAACGCAATGCGGGCGTCCGGGTAGACATCAATCAGTTGCATGGCGGTCGACATGCCGATGATGCCACCGCCAATAATCACAAAATCATACATCCGCTCAATTCCTTTGCGCTACTGATGCGTCTGGTAGTGGTGAGTGGCGTAAGCGAAATAGCCACGCTGACGCATCAGTTCACGGCGCAGATCCGGGTGCGGAGTAAAGCGGTCGCGACCGTGCAGCCAGAACAGGTTGTTAATCAACAGGAATTTGCCAACGGGAACGGGCACAGAAAGAATGCCTTTGCTGGTTTCAATGGCGTCCGAAAGCTCGCTCAACCACACGCCTTCTTCGAAGTCTTTTGGCTGAACGAACTGGTCGATATAACGCATCACCGGGCGACCCTGTTGATCAACGTCGAACACCGGATGGAAAACATCTTTGCTGACGTTTTTACTCGGCGGCGCGGCAAAGCGCATTGGGCGACGCGCCAGCGGGTGGCGGAAATAGTGGTCCAGATGTTCCCAGTCATCGAGATGCAGCAGCAACGAATTTCCACCCTGCATGTTTTGCTCATCGATTTTCATCATCAGCACGTAATCGGTGATCTCTTCGACATACGTGCCGTCGTTGTGCAGTTCCATCACGCGGTGCGGCTGACGCAGATAGCTGTCTGAGTTATCGACATTTTTCACCACGAAACGCGCGTAATACTGACCGCTCATCGCATCGAAATTTGAGCGACCAATCAGATGCGCTACCGCCGTTGCCAGCTTCACCATCTCATCTGCCTGCGCCACATCATCGATACCCACCGCATTGATCAACAGCGCACCTTCAGCACGGTTTAGCAGGGTCTTCAACAGCAATGGTTGCAGCTGATTCGCACACAGATCGTCAAGAATTTTGCCTACCCGAAAACGCAGAAACGATTTGTACTCCAGCGCCTGCACGGGCCATTCGGCAACCTGTTCGAGAAACTGTTTGGTCGTCTGTTCGGTGAAGGTGAGTTCCAGCAGACGCGGGGATTGCGCCGACGGGATGAGAGTGAATCCGCTATAGTCCTGGCCTGAATCGACAGCGTTATTTTGTACGGCGGTCAGTGCATTCATCAGAAGCGATCCTCTTATGAGATGTAGGGTGACATGGCGATGCTCATTTCGTAGCCATAATCTAAAAATATCTACATTTCTGAAAAATGCGCACAAAAGCGACATATTGTTTTCTTATTGTGATCAAAAGCAACAAATTAGTAACATTTAACGTAGGGTATTAAGGCAAAGTGAGACAGGAAATGAATAACTAAAGCAACAGGTTAGGGGGAGTTAACATTAGAGAACAGATTATCTGGTCGATAAAAAACAGTAAATGGCTTCACTGCAAAATGACCGTTAGTAAACTAAACATATTATCTGCCCCGTTTTATCGGGGCAGATATAACATTAAATTATAAATAGAGATAGTTCGGCGGTTCTCCTGTTTTCCCTAAAAGAAGAGCGCTACGCCCAGGAATATTGATATTTAGAGTTCCGCCTCTAAGCGTAAATACTTTACCAGGGGGGATAATTTTTCGGGTATTATTAATAATAATGTTAACGCTATTACTCCCCATGTTTTTGTATATTCCAGGTTGCAATTTGTTAGGCCAGGTACCTTCAACTTCTTCGTTTCCTTTATTTATTATAACTAGTCCATCATGAGGAGAGTGATTAATGTTCACAGAATCCCCACGACTAAAGGCCAGAACGTTTTTAGTTGCAAATACACCCTCAAATGCGCTCCATATTCCTGCTTTATCTATATATAATGCGTGGAATTCATTGTAGAGCTGCTGATAGGTAGAGCAACCTTTATTAAGCTACGCCTCACCGCCGACACGCGTGGACCCATCATAATTTTTAATTTCAGTCGTTGATTTTAATACTTGGCCATCCCAGTAAACTAAAGGCCTGCTGAACGGCAGAGCGGCTATATATGCCATTGCTAATTGTTCATCTTGTTGATGGTTAAATAGAAAGTCATTGAAAAGATTACCATTGTTAGGAAAATCGTGGTTAATGTTAATCAATATCCGTCTTTCTGATGGGATACTTGAGATTGTGGAACCCGGTTTTGATGCAAGGGTTTGAAGATCTCCACCAAATGAAAAGGCTTTTATCGTTTTCATGAGCAATGAAAAATCAATGGCGCTTAAATCATCTCTTTCATAAAGCAGTGATGACATTTGTTGTTCATCCAACTGACAAGTTACCAGATATTCCATGTAATTCATAACGGCTTTTTTATGATATTTTGGGTTAAATAAGTTAGTATTGTGTAACCGCTCATTATAATTTTTAAGCGGTGGGGTTATTGATCTTTCTATTTGTTCATGTTTTGAGTGTTTTGCCGCATCATAACGTAAACCTCGTACGCCATATTTTCGCATTTCACGAACGTATTGATTTTGCAACATAATAACCTGGTCACTTTTGGGTGTTGTTTTAGGCATTCCATTTAAACGCTTTTCTTTTAATGCATGGAGGTTTTCCCATTCATCCTTAGAGATGTTATCTTTACTTGCTTCGAAGTCTTTTGCAGTGAGATGTATATCTTCTGGATGGATTTGTTTACGTTCTTTTGTTACTGGATCTTTAATGAATGGAATCAAAACCTGACCTTGCTAATAGCCAGGGATACCACCTTCTATATCTTTACTGATCTTCGCTCGTATATCAGCAGAGGGATAATCCAGGTCATTTTTACCACTACCCCCGATTCCCATAAAGTTAAAGGTATAATCAGGAATGATATCGATACCAAATTTTTTAGCATCTTTAACCAATGCGATAAAATCCTGCAAATCTCCCATTGGATTGTGGATGGTACAAAGATCTTCGGGTTGATAAGCGTGAAACCAGTAACCTTTTTCTTCTTCGGGAGTTTCTGGTCCGTCGGCACGGAAAGTTGTCACTGGAGGGATTTGTATATACCCATAATGGCAACGTGCAAATTCAGACATATTTTCTCTGATCTGCTGGTAGGTGGCATTAAAAGCATGAAGAATCGCTTCGCCAGGTTTTTTGGGGGTGATGATTTCACATTGTGATTTCTGAACAGCAGTAAGAGATTTACGCTCAAGTGTTTGCCGTAGATGTTCTGGATTGATTAATATTTTAAATGTTTCTTGCTGTCCGGAAGGTGACGTCACGTTAATATTATATACATCGGCTGCCAGCTCATAGTCAGGAATGTTAATAGCATATGCAACATATTTATCTTTTGGGGAAGGTTTGTCAGATATAATGTGGGTGAAATGTTCAGCACGACCATACTGATAAACACCGCTGTTATCACCTCTTTCAATCATTGTATCTCGTTGATAAACCCATGTTTTTCCTTCTCCTATCCTGTCTGGCGCTGTAATGCTACGCTGTGCTGCTTTATTCAACTCTCGATAAGTTGTATCTGGAGAAAGGGAAATTTTATAATCGTTTTTTAACAGATCATTAATAACTTTTTCTGCGTGAAAAGTTGATATAATTTCTCTGTCTTTTAATCCTTGAGGGTAAACTCCACAAGAATTAATAATATTTGTTATACAGTTTAGATATTCTAATGTATTTAATTTGGAATTTAGATCCCCGTCAGTAATGTTCCATGATAACAATGTGGGGTTGTCGATAGGTAAATTTCTGGGTCCTGGTTTTATAGAAAACATAATAAAGTTCCTCTAATGGTAGAGTAATATGATGTATACGGAAACATAAAAATGTTTAATTGTTGTGAAAGTAATTGCAAACAGATGTCCTACTTTTATCCAATATTTATATGGAAAAGGATAATGCTTAAATCTGTTTTATTAATTATCGATGTGGTCTGGAGAGGCAACTGTCAAAAATCGCTCATACGAAACTAATGATTAGCAGAATAAGATCTATGAAAGAATATATTGCTATACGAAGTTTATTTTTATGGAGTGAAAAGTAACAGATATCATAATGATGCGAAAACTCTTCAGCTAATGTAATAAAGTTATATTATTAGATACAAAATCATTACAAAGTATCATTGAATCGATGATAACTATAGATAGTGCTAATTATTAACATTTGCTTGTTGACTGCGAGTATCGACTTTGCGAATGGAGGCGGTGTCGGGTTTTATGTCGCGTGTAATCACGACCCAAGGTGAATGGGAACGCATAAAAATCTGTTATTTACATCATATGATCATCATGTTTATTGCGTGGTTTATAAGTATTGTTATTGCACACTCAAGGCCCTTTAGCTCAGTGGTTAGAGCAGGCGACTCATAATCGCTTGGTCGCTGGTTCAAGTCCAGCAAGGGCCACCAAATCATTATTTACGTATCAGGAAGAGTTAAGGGTACAAGGGGTACTCGATGGCGGTCTATATTTCATGACTAACGCCATTTCAAGGAAGAAGTGCGGTGGGTGGTTTCGAATGAGGGCTGGTGTTTTGGTACGTGGCACGCCACTGCAATGTATTTATCCATCAGTACTCATTCAAAAGTACCTGGAAAAAATGCCTGCTATGCCAAGCGGGCAAATTGCTTACATGTGGAATTAAGTAATTAACGATAAAGCCAGAGTATTATCATTTATTATACCCCTTCATTTAATCAGGTTAATTACTCAAATCACTGAACTATTCTCTGTTCGCTCACTGATGATAAGTGAGTACCACAACCAATGTATGTAGAACAATGCCGTAGAGTAAGGATGAAATGTCTCTGCCACGCCTTAAACATCTACTACTGACCAGAACACCCGCCGCAGGCAGATGAGTTTTGTGAGCGTTACAGGAGCGTGGCTATGCTCATTAACCAACGCTATTGAGATATAAATTTCTAACACTTGAAAAACGATTTTCACTAATAAATTATAACGGTTTTTTTTATCATACAGCGAAATAACCTTTTGTTTATTAAATTTAACATTCCTGTGCTAATTTAATTAAAAGTTCCATGCGTAGCAAGTGAAGCAGTTAATGTCAGTAATTGTCTCAAATGAGCGTTTTTTTATAGTGACAAACAGTAATAACATTAAAAATAGCCATGTAGACATTAATTGAGGAATAGACAATGTTAGTTAGTAAAAGCAACGGATTTAACGCTAGCGCAGTTTTGGGTAGTGGAAGTTATAATGAAAATAAATCTTCTAAACACATGGAGCTACTAGCTCATAGTATTTTAAAATTAATTTGTAAGGAAGCTGCATCAGAGACGTATCGCGGTGCTCTTGAAACTTTACAAAAAATGATGTCTGAATGTATATATCAAGAAGGCAACGCCTTTGTCATTATGGGAGCTGGAGAACAATTAAAACGTATTAAATATGAAGTTGGTGAAAATAACTTAAAGGTATTCAACGTACACTTTAATAATAATCACGAGTTAGTTAGTTCTGGTGAGCCTGACGTAATATGTTTAAGCAAGCAGGTCTGGGAAAATCTTCTCATTAAACTAAAGCTGGAAAACAATGAAAATGTGTTTTCTGAAACTAAAAAATTATCGAATAAAAATAATGCCGATCAGTTTTTTGAATGCGCTAAAAGAAATGAATAGAACCTTTTCGATAATATAAGAAAAAGTGATTTTCATGTTGGTTTACTTAAGCCAAGTAGTACGCGTAGTGTTATTTTAGAAACGCCGCCAAATGTCTGTATGGAATCACGTAATTCATATGAAAACAAAATAGATGAGATTTCATCTTTGTCAGAGTCAAAGGAACACCCCATAGATATTCAAGAAAAAAAAGATGCGTTTGTGAATGAGTTCAAGGGGGTATTATTTGATAAAAATACAAGGTCTTCAGAGCTTCTGTTTAATTTTTATGAGTGTTGCTATAAGTTTTTACCAAGAGCTCAGCCTCAAGATAAAATCGATAGCTATAATTCAGCACTGCAAGCTTTTTCCATTTTTTGTTCATCTACGTTGACACATAATAATATAGGCTTTGATTTCAAATTATTTCCTGAAGTCAAGCTGTCTGGAGAACATCTTGAAACGGTATTCAAATACAAAAATGGCGATGATGTCCGGGAGATAGCCAAAATTAACATTACTCTCCAAAAAGAAGAGGGTGGTTTATATAATTTACGTGGATTGGATTTTAAGGGGTGCTTCTTTTCTGGACAGAACTTCAGTAACTATGATATTCAATATGTGAACTGGGGAACGTCATTGTTTGATGTTGATACTCCGTGTATTTTTAATGCGCCTGCTTACAACAAGAGTAATGAAAAATCATTAAAACCTGTGAGCGAAAACGGTTTAAGTGGAGTACTGACTGATCGTAATAATAAAATAAAACTCATCACGGGCGTGGCACCATTCGATGATATTTTATTTATGGATGATGACTTTGATGATAGTTCCTCTGAGGATGATCCCGTTGAGAATAGTCCTGTTGTGACTAGTCCCGTTGTATCAAGTTCTAAAAGCAGTTTTCAATGATTAATAAATGGCAATTTTTACAAAGAGATAATAACGTAGATTGAAACAATATGTATTATTGATTGAGTAAACGGGATTATTCTTCACACTACATCCATTTTAGTGTCACTACCAAAGAAAAAGGGGCTACGTTTTCATGTAACCCCTTGATTTATTTGGTGGGCTGGCAGTGACTGAATTGGTGCTGTAATTGGTTGAAATATTTCATCTAATGTCTGGTTCAACTTTCCTTAGCTGCCTGAAAGTTTTTTGATCTTACCCAGCAATAACAGCGTTACGGTGCACCACGCCTGACTGAAGAACTGCGTGCTCAGGGTTACCACTTCAACGTAAAACCGTGGCAGGAGGTCCGGACTGAAAAAACTGGTCAGGACATCATCGGCAGGGAACGCACTGCTAGTCTGTAAACTGAACCGACTGGGGCGCAGTATGTGGCATCTTGTCGTGCTGTTGGAGGAGCTGTGCGAACGTGGTATTAACTTTCGTGCTCTGGCCCAATCTATATTTGCCCAACAATGGGGGGACGAATGCTGTAAAAGTAAAACAATCTGCGATCTCAAAGTTATTGTGTGATTTTTATGTGAGCAGAAGATATTCATCAGAAACGATTATGTAAATCATTTTATTTTGCCAACGGCCTCATTGTCGAAAGAAAAGAATACGCCCGTATTTCCTGAATGGATTGACTTTTTTATCCAACCACACTTCAGCGCACTGCGTTTAAAAAATGCCTCATTCTTATGCGGAATATCACCATTTCATCATGATGTCTTTGATGAGCGGTGAACACAATACACTTGCGCTGTCTCTTCAGGATGAATCCCCTGGTCTGGTGCCTGTGGGCTGATGTTGCAGCAAAGCTAAGGTCGCTTAAACGCTACTCAGTATTCACTTTTCAGAGGATGAAATTTATGAACAGGACCAGTCCCCATTATTTTCGCCGCTCAGTACTTTCCTTATTGATATCTGCCTTGATATATGCCCCGCCCGTGATGGCGGCCTTTACTACTAATGTTATTGGTGTGGTAAACGATGAGACTGTAGATGGCAACCAAAAAGTGGATGAACGAGGTACAACAAATAACACTCATATTATCAACCATGGCCAGCAGAATGTTCATGGCGGGGTATCTAATGGAAGTCTTATTGAATCTGGTGGATATCAAGATATAGGAAGTCATAACAATTTTGTGGGGCAGGCTAATAATACAACCATTAACGGTGGCAGACAGTCAATTCATGACGGGGGTATTTCCACAGGTACAATAATCGAGAGTGGCAATCAGGACGTTTATACAGGTGGTATCAGCAATGGAACGACAATTAAGGGCGGTGCTTCACGCGTAGAGGGAGGGAGTGCGAATGGAATACTCATTGATGGTGGTAGCCAGATAGTAAAAGTTCAAGGGCATGCTGATGGTACAACGATAAATAAGTCTGGCTCTCAGGACGTAGTACAAGGAAGTCTGGCAACGAACACAACCATAAATGGTGGTCGACAGTATGTTGAACAGAGCACAGTAGAAACAACAACCATTAAAAATGGCGGTGAGCAAAGAGTATATGAGAGCCGTGCGCTGGACACGACGATTGAAGGCGGAACTCAGTCTCTGAATAGTAAGTCAACGGCAAAAAATACGCATATCTATTCTGGTGGCACGCAAATTGTTGATAACACCAGCACCTCGGATGTTATTGAAGTTTATTCTGGTGGCGTGCTTGATGTTAGTGGTGGTACGGCAACAAATGTTACCCAGCACGATGGTGCAATTTTAAAAACTAACACTAACGGTACGACGGTGAGCGGTACGAATAGTGAAGGTGCATTCTCCATCCACAATCACGTGGCAGACAATGTGTTGCTGGAAAACGGTGGTCATTTAGACATAAACGCATATGGTTCGGCAAACAAGACGATTATTAAAGATAAAGGAACAATGTCAGTTTTAACCAATGCTAAAGCTGATGCGACCCGAATAGATAAGGGCGGGGTTATGGATGTTGCAGGAAACGCGACAAATACCATAATTAATGGTGGCACACAGAATATTAATAATTATGGCATAGCCACAGGCACCAATATCAACAGCGTAACGCAAAATATCAAAAGCGGCGGGAAAGCTGACACAACAATTATATCCTCCGGGAGCCGGCAGGTTGTTGAGAAAGATGGTACGGCAATTGGCAGCAATATTAGCGCCGGAGGCTCGCTGATTGTCTATACCGGCGGTATTGCACATGGGGTTAACCAGGAGACGGGCAGTGCTTTAGTTGCCAACACGGGCGCAGGGACTGATATCGAAGGATACAACAAGCTCTCTCACTTCACTATTACCGGAGGGGAGGCTAATTATGTTGTGCTGGAAAATACCGGCGAACTGACGGTAGTGGCTAAAACCTCGGCGAAAAATACTACCATTGATACTGGCGGTAAGCTGATTGTCCAGAAGGAGGCTAAAACAGATAGCACCAGACTTAATAATGGCGGCGTTCTGGAGGTTCAGGACGGTGGAGAGGCTAAGCATGTAGAGCAACAATCCGGCGGCGCATTAATTGCTTCCACGACCTCCGGAACACTTATCGAAGGAACCAACAGTTATGGTGATGCTTTCTACATCAGGAATTCAGAAGCTAAAAATGTAGTGCTGGAAAACGCTGGCTCATTAACAGTCGTCACTGGTTCCCGGGCAGTTGATACGATTATTAATGCCAACGGCAAAATGGATGTTTATGGAAAAGATGTTGGCACTGTACTCAATAGTGCTGGCACCCAAACAATATATGCCAGTGCCACTTCTGATAAAGCAAATATCAAAGGTGGCAAGCAAACGGTATATGGTTTAGCCACTGAAGCAAATATCGAAAGTGGTGAACAAATTGTTGATGGTGGGTCAACAGAGAAAACACACATCAATGGTGGCACGCAAACCGTTCAGAATTATGGTAAGGCAATCAATACCGATATCGTCTCTGGCCTACAACAAATTATGGCAAACGGGACAGCGGAAGGTTCCATTATTAATGGGGGTTCACAGGTAGTTAATGAGGGCGGTCTGGCTGAAAACTCGGTGCTTAATGACGGCGGCACACTCGATGTGCGGGAGAAAGGCAGCGCAACGGGGATACAGCAGAGTAGCCAGGACGCTTTGGTTGCAACCACCAGGGCGACGCGGGTCACAGGAACACGCGCGGATGGCGTCGCGTTCAGCATCGAGCAGGGTGCGGCGAACAATATCCTGCTGGCAAATGGCGGCGTGTTAACCGTGGAGTCAGACACCTCTTCTGACAAAACACAGGTCAATATGGGCGGACGGGAGATCGTCAAAACAAAAGCCACTGCGACAGGCACGACGCTCACCGGCGGCGAACAAATCGTCGAGGGGGTGGCGAATGAGACAACGATTAACGACGGCGGAATACAAACAGTTTCAGCTAACGGAGAGGCAATAAAAACAAAGATCAATGAAGGCGGTACGCTGACAGTCAACGATAATGGCAAAGCGACAGATATCGTCCAGAACAGCGGTGCCGCTCTCCAGACGAGCACGGCTAACGGTATTGAAATCAGCGGTACTCACCAGTACGGCACTTTTTCCATTTCCGGCAATTTAGCGACCAATATGTTGCTGGAAAATGGCGGTAATTTATTGGTATTAGCAGGTACCGAAGCTCGCGACTCCACGGTTGGCAAGGGTGGGGCAATGCAAAACCTGGGTCAGGACTCCGCCACAAAGGTTAACTCTGGCGGGCAATATACCCTTGGGCGGTCAAAAGATGAGTTTCAGGCTCTGGCCCGGGCAGAAGATCTCCAGGTCGCTGGCGGTACGGCAATCGTCTACGCAGGTACGCTGGCGGATGCATCGGTCAGTGGCGCGACAGGAAGCCTGTCGTTAATGACGCCACGGGATAATGTTACGCCAGTTAAACTCGAAGGGGCGGTCCGGATTACCGATAGCGCGACATTGACTCTGGGAAATGGCGTCGATACCACGCTTGCCGACCTGACGGCTGCCAGCCGGGGCAGTGTCTGGCTTAACAGCAATAATTCCTGTGCAGGTACCAGCAACTGCGAATATAGAGTAAACAGTTTGCTACTCAACGACGGTGATGTTTATTTGTCAGCACAAACAGCAGCGCCTGCCACAACTAACGGTATCTACAATACGCTGACAACCAATGAACTTTCCGGTAGCGGTAATTTCTACCTGCATACCAACGTTGCAGGCTCCCGGGGCGATCAACTGGTCGTCAACAACAACGCCACTGGTAATTTTAAAATCTTTGTTCAGGATACCGGCGTCAGCCCACAGTCTGACGACGCGATGACGCTGGTGAAAACAGGGGGAGGGGATGCTTCGTTTACGCTGGGCAATACCGGCGGTTTCGTTGATCTTGGGACCTATGAGTATGTCCTGAAAAGTGACGGCAACAGCAACTGGAACCTGACCAATGATGTCAAACCCAACCCGGACCCCATCCCAAATCCAAAGCCAGACCCAAAACCCGATCCAAAGCCAGACCCAAATCCAAAACCAGACCCTACTCCCGATCCAACGCCGACACCCGTTCCGGAGAAACGCATTACGCCTTCTACGGCAGCCGTACTCAATATGGCAGCAACATTACCGTTGGTATTTGATGCTGAGCTAAACAGTATTCGCGAGCGGTTGAACATAATGAAAGCGAGTCCACACAACAATAATGTCTGGGGGGCGACGTATAACACCCGTAATAATGTCACCACCGATGCGGGTGCCGGGTTTGAGCAGACGCTGACCGGAATGACAGTGGGGATCGACAGCCGTAATGATATTCCTGAAGGAATTACCACGCTAGGCGCTTTTATGGGCTATTCCCATTCACATATCGGTTTTGATCGCGGAGGACATGGCAGTGTGGGCAGTTATTCTCTGGGCGGCTATGCCAGTTGGGAACATGAAAGTGGTTTCTATCTGGACGGTGTCGTGAAGCTGAACCGTTTTAAAAGTAACGTAGCAGGTAAAATGAGCAGCGGTGGAGCCGCCAATGGCAGTTACCACAGCAACGGGCTGGGCGGTCACATTGAAACCGGGATGCGATTTACCGATGGTAACTGGAACCTGACGCCGTATGCATCGTTAACGGGGTTCACCGCTGATAACCCCGAATATCATTTATCCAATGGCATGAAATCGAAATCAGTCGATACCCGCAGTATATATCGTGAACTGGGTGCAACGCTGAG
>OGZE01000959.1_pt1 | contig 19028 bp, 17 predicted proteins | sample 1576731 | NCBI WGS metagenome assembly OGZE01 (sample SAMEA3541503, study PRJEB24748) | human gut metagenome | biome: human gut; feature: human-associated habitat; material: faeces | place: China | collected 2012 | reverse complement strand
TGCTATTATTTAGAAAAAATACTTTGATTTACAAAAGATTTCTATTTTTAATTATTATATATGGAGGAAGAATTATGAAATTGTGTGATTTAAAAAATGGAGAAAAAGCAAAAATTATAAAAATTGGAAAAATTGGAGAATTGAAAAAAAGATTGGTTGATATGGGAATAACTGCTGGTGAAATAATAAAACTAGAAAGAAATGCTCCATTGGGAGATCCACAGGAATATATAATAAAGTCTACAGGTATAGCTATAAGAAAAGAAGATGCTAAAAATATTGAAGTTGAAAAGATAGAGGGGTAGATAGAAGATGATAAAGTTAGCTTTTACAGGGAATCCAAATGTAGGAAAATCAGCACTTATCAATGCAATAGCAGGTTCAAAACTTAAAGTAGGAAACTGGCCTGGAGTAACAGTAGAAAAAAAAGAAGCAATATTTAATTACAAGGGAGAGGAAATAAAACTCGTTGACCTCCCAGGAGTTTATAGCTTGAGTCCATATACTTTGGAAGAAAAAATAACAAGAGATTTTATTCTTGATGAAAGTCCAGATGTAGTTGTTAATGTAATCGACTCTACTAACTTAGAGAGAAATCTTTATTTAACTTATCTTTTAAAAGAATTAGAAAAACCAACTATTATGGCTTTAAATTTTTATGATGAGTTTACTAAATTGAACTATAAACTAAATTTAGAAGAATTTCAGGAGTTGATAGAATTAAAGGCTATTCCAGTTTCAGCTTTAAAAGGAACAGGAATTGAAGAATTACTGGATTCAATAATAGAACTAGCAGCTAAAAAAGAAAAGGCAAAAAAATATTCACTTCCATTTGATGATTCAATAACAGGTGTAATAAGAAATTTAGAGAAAAAAATAATTTCAGATAAAAATTTTAAAAATATACTTAAAGAATATCCAAGTGAATATCTTGCTATAAAGTTAATAGAAAGAGATAGTCACTTAATAGAAAAATTAAAAAATAAATATAATATTGACTTAAATGGCATTTTTGAAGAAGAGATAGGTAAGATGGAAGAAAAATATGATAATGATAGTGAAACTATTTTAGCAGAAGGAAGATATGGGGCAGTAAATGGTATACTTGCTCGTACTTTTACTACTTCTATAAAGTCAAGACTTGATTTTACAGATAAAGTGGATAAAATACTATTAAATAAGGTTTTTGGACTACCTTTATTTTTATTAATAATGGCAGGAGTAATGGGATTTGTATTTAATGGTAGTGCTCCATTCATAGACTGGGTAGATGGATTTATAAATGGGTATATAGGAAAATATGTAAGAGTTCTTGTAGATGGAACACCAGACTGGCTGAATTCACTTATAGTAGATGGAATAATAGGAGGAGTAGGAGGAGTTCTAGTATTCGTTCCTGTTATGGTATTTCTTTATTTCTTCCTTGCAATATTGGAAGAAAGTGGATATATGTCAAGGGTAGCTTTCTTGATGGATAAAATAATGAGAAAATTAGGATTGAATGGTAAGGCATTTGTTCCTATGGTAGTAGGATTTGGATGTTCTGTTCCAGCTATCTATGCAACAAGAACACTGGAAGATGAGAGCTCAAGAAAAATGACAGCAGCAATGGCACCATTTATGTCATGTGGAGCAAGACTTCCAGTATATGGATTGTTTACAGCTGCTTTCTTTGGAGCTAAAGCAGGAATAATAGTTATGTCTTTATATGTTTTAGGTATAGTTGTAGCTATTCTTGTTGGACTTGCTCTTAAGAATGTAAAAGGATTTAAAACTGATAATAAGGCACTATTGATAGAGCTTCCTCCATATAGAGTTCCAAGCTTAAAAGTTATTTTGAATTCAACTTGGATGAGAGTATCTGAATATTTAAAAAGAGCAACAACTATAATTATGGGAATTTTAATAATTTTATGGACACTTACATATTTTCCAGGAAAAGGAGATGCAAGTGTGTCATATATAGCTAAATTTGGACATGCATTTGCTCCAATAATGAGACCAACTGGTTTTGGAGATAGATGGGAAACTGTAGCAGCTATTCCACCTAGTATTGCAGCTAAGGAAATAGTAGTAGGATTTATGGCACAGGTGCTTCCATTGGAAGATAGTGGAGAATCTGAAGATGGAGAAGAGGCAACAACATTTGCAGAAGATACTATTGAGCAAATAAAAGGATTAGGAACAGCAGTAAAGGATTCAGTAGTTGGAATGCTTAGCTTTGACCTAGAAGGACTTTTTGTAACTCCTGATGAAGAGGAAATAGAAGAAGAAGGAAGAGGAATTGTTCAAGCAACAGCAAACCTATGGCCAGATGACAATTTAGCTCCATTGAGAGCATATTCGTTTATGGTATTTATACTTCTTGTAGTACCATGTGTGGCAACTTTAGCAGCTATAAAACAAGAATTTGGTTGGAAATATTTAGGCTTTGTAGTATCAATAATGCTTGTAGTACCATATGTAGTTTCAGTATTGATATTCCAAGTAGGAAGATTATTCTTCTAAATTCAGTTCCTTTGGGAAAGGTTTATTTTCAAGAAGAAGGAGATGAAAATAAATGAAAACAATTATATTAATAATAATAGTAGCAGTAATAGCTTTTTATTCTCTGAGAAGTGTATATAGAATGCTAAAAGGGGAAGAAAGTAGCTGTGGTTGTGGCAGCGGTGGTTGTAAAGGTTGTGGAACAAAAGGAAAATGCAGTGGGCATGAACATAGTCATGAACATAAATAAATTCTAAAATATAGGCAGACTTGAATAAAAGTTTTTGTTCAAGTCTGTTTTTTTATTTTAATTTTTTTAAGATGAAATAAAGATAATTAATAAAAGGAAAAGAATATTTTTACTTGAAAAATCATGTGAGAATGCTATAATAACTCATTGTATAATTAACAATAAAGGAGATTGATATGGACAACTTAACACTTGGAGTAATAGGAGCCGTTATTGTTATAGGGCTACTAACAATTTTTAAATTTTCTGGAAAGAAAGAAAAAGAAGAGAATAAGGACGAAATAAGAATCTATTACAGATACGCTGGGGATATAGAATGGATCAGATACGAAATAGAAAGATATAGATTCGGTTCATTAAAGTATCTTTTTAGCTGTAAGAATAAGGAAGAATCAGATTTTCAAATTATAATAAATAATACTGAAACTGATATAAGTGCAGATTTTTATGCTACAGAATTTAATTATTCTAAGAAGTATTCTTTGGAATGTATTGTCAAAGATTTAAAGCTTACTGATGAAAAGTATGATGAGTTGATGGAAAATCTAAAGGATACTTATATAGAAGATAATCATGATGGAAAAGCAATTGAAAAAATCAAGAAAAATACAGAAGAAGAGGTAAAAGAAATAATTTGAGAATTATATTGACTTTTAGCTCAACATAAAGTATATTAAATTTGCAAATAAATCAATATTAAGAGGGAGATGATAGGAGAGAAATGAAAAAGAAACAGGTATCACTTTATTATGCACTGCTGCCAGTTGTATTTTTGGTAGTAACACTTTATTACGCTGTTCAAGTAGCTAAACTTGATGTGCATATTCCAATCTTTATTTCAGCGATTTTTGCTGCGTTGATAGCAAAAATATCTGGCTGTGCAACTTGGAATGAATTGGAAGATGGTGTAGTAGACACTATAAAAATGTCTATGAGAGCTATACTGATTTTAATAATAATAGGAATGGTAATAGGAAGCTGGATATTATCTGGAGTAGTTCCAACAATGATATATTATGGATTGAAAATAATAGAGCCTTCAGTATTTTTACCAGTAACTGTAATAATATGTTCTATAGTGTCTATATCCACAGGGAGCTCATGGAGTACAGCTTCTACAGTGGGAATAGCATTGGTAGGTATAGGAGAGGGACTAGGACTTCCCAGACCTATAATAGCAGGAGCTATTATTTCAGGAGCATATTTTGGAGATAAACTTTCACCTATGTCTGATACAACGACTTTGGCACCAGCAATGGCAGGCTCTAATTTGTTTGAGCATATAAAGCATATGCTTTATACAACAGTGCCATCATATGCTTTAACTCTTGTTGGATTTGTAGTAATTGGATTGAAAAAAACAGCTGGAGGAGAAGTAGATACAGCTCAGATAAATGAGATTTTAAATGCTCTTACAGGGTCATTTAAAATAAATCCATTACTTCTATTGATACCTATATTTGTTATTGGAATGGTTATAATGAAAGTACCTGCTATTCCAGGGCTCTTTGTAGGTTCATTGATAGGAGCTGCTACAGCAATGGTTGTTCAGGGTTCTAGTTTGAAAGAAGCACTTTATTCACTTCATTATGGCTATGTAGGACATACAGGAATGCCTATGGTAGATGAACTTCTTACAAGAGGAGGACTGGATTCAATGATGTGGACAGTTTCTCTTATACTTTGTGCTATGACATTTGGTGGAATAATGGAAAAATCTGGAATGCTTGGAAGAATAGCACAGGAAATACTAAAGTTTGCCAATACCAATGGGAAACTGATTCTTTCAACTATACTTACACCTATATTTGTTAATTTAGTAGCTGGAGATCAATATCTTTCAATAGTTATACCTGGAAGAATGTTTAAAGAAAGTTATGAGGAGCGAGGATTAGCTGCAAAAAATCTTTCCAGAGCTTTAGAAGACTCTGGAACAATGACATCGCCTCTTGTTCCTTGGAATACATGTGGAGCTTTCATGATGGGAGCATTGGGAGTAGGTCCATGGGTATATGTACCATACTGTTTCTTTAATCTTATCTCTCCTGTTTTATCTGTGATATATGGATTTACAGGATTTACAATTGAAAAAATAAAAAAAGAAAATAAATAATAAATAAAAGGGGTTGTTGCAAATTGATGATTTTAATCAGTTCTTTGAGCAACTCCTTTTTCTTTTCAGCATTTTTGTTTTGAGATATTATAAATGCACTAGCTTCTTTTTACAAAATTATTATAGATTTCTTCTATTTTAGCAATAATATATTCTGGTGTTATAAGAGCATATTTTTCTTCCCTTGAAAGAGAATGACTATATAGAGGCATATCTTGTGGTTCAACTCCTTGATGCCTTTCACAGGCATTAGAAAGCCATTCTTTTTTAGAAGCACTTGGACTGAAAATAGCAAAACTTGGAATATCTAGACTTTGGGCAATATGTCTAGGACCTCCTTCATTACCAAAAAACATATCACAATTACTTAGAAGGGTAGCTAATTCTCTAATAGAATCAGTTTTTATATTTGAAAAAACATTAATATTATTATTTAATTTTTTATGAACAGTTTTTACAAATTCTTTTTCATCAGGGGAATAATAAAATATAATTTGTGTATTTAGTTCTTCTATAAGATGTTCTATAACAAGGATCATTTTATTTACATCATAAACTTTTTCAGGCCTTCTTGAATTTACAGCACATACAAATACAGGTCTTGAAAAATCTATTCCAGCTTCTTCCATTCTTTTTTTCATAATTTTTTTTTCGTCATTTGTGATATAAAGAGTATAGTTGTTATCATAAATTAAATTATATTCTTTTTTTAATGGATCCAGCAATTTCAAAAATTTATCAACTTTATCTTTAGCATATTTAGGTTCATTTACTTTATCTGTATAAACTAAACCTCTATATTTTTTAGTCCTTCCTATTCTATACTTACTATTCATAGAAAAAAGTGAAAAAAGTTCACTTTTGGGAGTGGACATAATATCAATAATGATATCATATTTTTTTCTTGTAACTTTCCATACTTTACTAATATATTTTAATGGATTTTTTTGCTCCTCTTTGGTAATTGAAATAATATTATCAATATATTTATGTTTCTGGAAGAGTGGAGAAATATGTTCATATAGAACATAATCTATTTCAGAATTAGGGAAAGTTTTCTTTAATGTATTGCAAATAGCTGAAGAGAGAACAGCATCTCCTATCTGTTTAAATCTTATTACTAGTATCTTCATAGTAGCACCTCATAAAATTAAGAAATATTAGTTACTATAATAATAATCAACTAAGATTAAAATTTGGTAAATATTTGAAATAATATAATTTCAATGAGTTTAAAATCAATATTAAAATAAAAAGAGTGGTATTTAAACCACTCTAATTTAATTATTTATATTCAATTTTTATTTTTCAATTTTATAAAGAGCTTTTATTTCAAATCCTAAAAACTGTTCTGCTACTTTTTTAAATTTTTCTTTATCTCCACTAACAAAAAAATCAATTTTTCCTTTAGCATCAGAATCTGATAAAAGATCAGAATTTTTTAGAGTATTGTAAAGGGCAATAGAAGTTTCTTTTGCAGGGTCAACTATGTTTCCACAGAAATTTTTAGCAATATCTTCCCTTGCTATGGGATAGTGAGTACATCCCAAAACAACTGTATCTACATTTCTAGGAAATTTAGAAATATGATTTTTAATAATAGTTTCTCTATCCTCAAAAGTTTCCCAACCTGCTTCTATCATAGGACATAATTCTGGGCACCCTTCCTGATATACTTTAGCTGTCTTTGAATATTTAGCTATCTCATCTGCATAAGCATTCGATGCAGCTGTAAAAGGAGTAGATAAGACTCCAATACATTTATTTGTACTTGTTTCTACAGCTGACTTAGCTCCAGGTGAGATAACTCCAATAACAGGAACAGTATATCTTCCTTTTATTAAGTCCAATGAAGCAGCTGTTGCAGTATTGCAAGCAATAACAACAGCTTTACAGTTATTCATCATGAAAAAATCCATAATATCTAAACAAAATCCTTGAATCTCCTTAGTCGTTTTTTCACCATAAGGTGCATTTCCATTATCACCATAATATATGATATTTTCATTAGGTAATAATTCAATAATTCTTTTTAATACTGTTGTTCCTCCAACTCCAGAGTCAAAGACTCCAATGTTATAGTTTTTTTTCATGATTCAAGCCCCCCTGAAATAAAAATTATATATTAATTAATATTTTATTTATTGAAACATGTTTATAAAGAAAGTTATTACAGCTGCATTTGTAAAGTCTATAAATAGTGCTCCTACAAGAGGTACAATAAAGAAAGCTTTTGTAGAGAAACCATTTACAGATGTGAAAGACTCCATATTGGCAATTGCTGTTGGAGTAGCTCCCATTCCAAATCCACAATGCCCTGTAACCATTACAGCTGCGTCATACTTAGTAGCTATAAATGGAAGTCTCATAACATTGTATGTTATAAAATAAGTATAGAGAATTACAAATATTGTCTGAATAGCTAAGATAATAATCATAGGAATAGCTAGTTCAACAAGTTCCCATAACTTCATTGTCATTAATGCCATTGACAAAAATACAGATAGAGATATACTTCCAACAATATCAATTTCCTTCATAGGAAGAGGTTTTTTTATTGTATCAGCGATATTTCTTAAAAGAGCAGCAACAAGCATAGGTCCGATATATGCAGGAAGAGCTAATCCACCTTTAATCAGCCAACCAGTATGTGCTTTAACAAATGGAGGTATAGAAGCTCCAATTCCCATTGCAACAGCTATGATAATAACTGCATTTAATATCTTTTCTTCTGTTACTTCAACTTTTTCAGCTTTTAAATCAGGATCTTGAGCTTTACTGTCTTCACCTTTTAAGTTATGTTTAATCATAAGTCTTCTAGCAACTGGTCCTCCAATTAAACATCCCATAACAAGTCCATAAGTAGCAGCAGCAAATCCAGCAGTTCTGGCTCCAACTACTCCTAATTCTTCTATTGTAGCTCCAAAAGCTCCAGCAGTACCATGTCCTCCTGTAAGAGGTACAGATCCTACTATAAGACCAAATAAAGGATTCATTCCTAAAGCTTTAGATAATGCAACTCCAATTGCATCTTGGCAGATTACTAATCCAGTAGCAACAACTAAGAATACAGCAACTCCAACTCCCCCTTGAGCTAATAGTTTAAAACTAGCCATAAATCCAACTGTAGTAAAGAATGCAATCATTAAGAAATTTTGTAGTGTTAAATCAAAATCAAATTGAAAAGTTTCAGTTTGACGTCCTATAAAAACAAAAATAGAAAAAATCAATCCACTAACAACTGGTGCTGGTATAAAGAACTTTTGTAAAAATTCACTTTTATTCTTTATCCATCTTCCCAAACAAAGTAAGACTGCAGCTATGGCAAGTGTTTCTGCCATATTAAATTTGTACTCAAACATTTTTGAACCTCCTGAAAATATTTTTGTCATGATACCCTATATTATTAATAGTACTCTATATTTTTAAATAGTCAATAGTCAAATGGAATATACTGTAATAATACAAAAAATATATAAAAAGAATGATAAAAGATTGATTATATTTTTTTTTATAAGAGAAGAATAAAAAATATAGTTATTTTTAAATATATAGTTTTCGATAAAAGCACAATCGAAATATAAAACAGAACGCTTATACTAAATCAGAAATATTTTTATTAGAAAAGAAAATGAAAATAATGATTATAATTTATAAATTATATAATAAATATTTAAAAAAAAATAAAAAAATCATAAATGAAAAAAACAGAAAAAATTTTTCAAAAACTTCTGTTTTTTAATAATGGATATTTTTATTATACATAAATCTTGAATTAAAAAAGATAAATAAAAATATTTATACTAAATAATGACTGTAAGAAATCAAAAATTATGATTGACTTTTTTTTGGTTTAAATATAAAATTGTTTGGTTGATATATTTTTAATTATCTATATATAAAATTTTAATTTTTAAAAAAATAAAATAATTAGAATTAAACAAATCTAATTTTGTGAATAAAATGTGTTTTTTAAATGAAAAAATATGTAATTGTTTTTCTTGCTTTAAATGATTGGGTTTAAAGTTAATAAATTATCTTTATTCCATCTTTTATACAAGAAATATTTAATGGGAAATTTGGCCCAGGCTCACCATCAATGTCAGTAACAATGGAATTATCATCACAAGATACTTTAAGTTTTGAAGTTCTAAAATGAATAAAACTTCCTGGAATTTCAAGATGCTCACCTTTAAAAAACTGAAATAGAGATGTAAGAGTTTTTGTAAGAGTATCTCCTTTTACAATTATTATATCTAAAAGTCCATCATCTATTTCACTTTTGTAAGCAATATTGATATTTCCAGCTGTTCTTCCATTAAATACAAAAAATATGAGGGCACTTCCATCATAAGTAAATTCAGAGGATTCTACAGAAATATTCATCTTTTTAAAAGTAGGGAGTTCCATAATACCATTAAAATAATATGCTAGTTTCCCAATAGTATTTTTCAAATGAGTAGGGGTTTTTTGAGAAATATCAGTAAAAAGTCCATAACTAAAAACATTAATAAAATATTTACCATTAACAAATCCTAAATCCACATTTTTAGGAGAACCTTTTAATATTTTTTTACATGAATCTTCAATATTAGAGGACATTCCAATATGTTTAGCAAAATCATTGGCTGTTCCTACAGGAAGTATGGCAAGAGGGAGATTGATATTTTTGTTTTTTATAATATTTACAATTTGATTTATGGTACCATCTCCACCAGCAGCTAGAATGTGGTCATAATTTTCATCTAAAGTAAGAAAAGCATTTTCTAATGGAGTTTCCATACTTATTCTAAAAGGAACTATTTCCAAAGATTGTTGTTGATAAAGATGAATTATGGTATCAAGATGCTTTAAAATTTCATTTTCACCTGAAAAGGGGTTATAAATAAATTTAACTTTTTTCATAATAAAACTCCTTTTTTTAACTTTTAATGTTTAATATATAGTTTTAGTTTAGCAGATATATATAAAAAATTCTAGTTATAAAATTTTGAAGATTTAAGTTTTATAAAAATTCTAATATAGAGTATATAGGGGGAAGTATGAAAAAAATTATAATTAATGGACTGTTACGAAAAGTTGTATATGATACTGAAAGCAAGACATATACTAAGACAATAAAGTTAAAATGGAAAAAGAAAATAAAATGTATTTTAGGATTAAGAAGATATCCAGGGGAAAATATTAAATATATTGCAGATTTATTCCACAGAAATAAAATAAAAACATTTGAGGTATTAGAATATTCTAAGTATATGGTTGTAACTAAAGAAATAGAAGGTAGAAGTTTAATGGATGAAATTATAAATAATAATGATAAGGAAAATGTTGATATTCTAATAAATAAATATATAGAAATGGTAACTAAAATTATAGAATTAGGGGTTTATTTTGGAGATTTTAACTTTAGTAATTTTATAGTTTCTAATGGAGAATTGTACGCAATAGATTTAGAAGACTATCGAAAGGATTTTTTAACTAAATTTAGAAGAAAGTCTATAATGAAAAGATTAAAAAGACAACTCCTAGAAAAAGAAAAAATATTAGAAAAAATGAATGAATATTTTAATGGAGAAAAAGTATATAAGCAAATAGAAAATAATATTAGAAAAAATAAATAAATCTATTTTAAATATGATATAATTTCTTTAGGATTAGATAAAAAGCTTGGAGGAATTATGGATAAATTGAGAGAATTACAATTAGTAGAAAAAGATTGTTTAGATTTTTTTGTAAAAATATGTGAAGAAAATAATCTTGAATATATATTAGACTTTGGAACTTTATTAGGTGCAGCAAGACATAAGGGATTTATTCCATGGGATGATGATGTTGATCTTGGAATGCCAAGAGAAGATTATGAAAGATTTTTAAAAATATTTGAAAAATATAAGAATAATGGAAGATTTTCTTTAGAAACATATAAAAGAGGAGCTTTCTATAAAATAAAAGATAATAATCACTATATATTAAATGAAGATGAAAGTAAATCAGAAATTGATATAGATATTTTTCCTTTAGATTATTATGATGATGTAAAAAAAGTAGATTTCCTTAATGGATATTTAGAATTGAGCAAGGATAGAAGTTCTGTTTGGAGAAAGTGGAAAACCCATTTTAAAAGAGAAATACATTTAAAAATATTATCAAACAGTTTTTTTAAAAAAAGATTTATTTCAAAAACTAAAGGGCCATATATAGGAAGAGGTGTGGAAACTGGATTTAAAATTAAATTGAATCCTGTAGAAAAGTTTTTTCCTTTGACAGAAATAGAATTTGAAGGTAGGAAATATAAAGCTCCAAAAGATTATGATAGTTTTCTTACATTATTATATGGAGATTATATGACACCACCTGAAAATCCAGCACCACTACATCACAAACATATTAAGGATATAATTAAAATAGAAAGATAAATAGAAACTACAGAAATAACTATACTTCAAAAATTGGGGGATAGTTATTTTTTGTATTTTTAACAAATAGATAAAAAAATAAAATATACTTGACTTTTCCAAAATTGAAATTTAAAATCGTAAATAATACATATGATTTTAAGATTGTAATTAAATATAAATATGTCAGTTTGAAATTATAAATATTTAATTTAAATATAAATAAAGAAGTGTTAAATTTTGAATGAAATATCTGATATATTAAAAATAATAAAGGAAAGAAAAAATGAGAGAAAAAGATGTAGTTATCTATAATGCCAAAAAGAAAACATATACTAAAATAATAAAGCCTAAATTAAAAAAGCAGTTAAAATATTTTTTTAGATTAAGAAAATATCCAGGAGAAAATATTAAATATATTGCTGATATGTTTAATAAAAATGGAATAAAGACTTTTGAAATATTGAAATATTCAAAATATATAGTAGTAACCAAAGAAATAGAAGGCAAAAGTTTGATGGATGAAATTATAAATAATGATGATAAAGAATATGTTAATACTTTAATAAATAAGTATATAGAAATAGTAACTAAAATTATAGAGTTAGGAGTTTATTTTGGAGATTTTAATTTTGGAAATTTTATAGTTTCTGATGGAGAATTATATGCAATAGATTTAGAAGACTATAGGAAGGATTTTCTTACTAGATTTAGAAGAAAACCAATGATGAAAAGGTTGAAAAGAGAATTAAAAGGGAGAGAAGAAATTTTAAATAGAATGAATGAATATTTTAATGGTGAAAAAATATATTGGCAAATAAAAGAAAAAATTAAAAATAAATAGGAACTACAGAAATAACTATACTTCATAATTGAGGGATAGTTATTTTTTTATGTCTGAAATAAATTATAATAAAAAGTTTGAAAGTTTTTCTGAATTTTAGGCAAAAATATATTATTAAAGTGATTGAACTGTGATATAATTATGATGAAAATCAAAAAAAAGGGGAATGAAAATGACTGAACTTAGAAAAGCACAGTTAGTTATGAAAGATATACTGGACTTTGCTGTAAAAATATGTGAAGAGAATAATTTGGAATATTGGTTAGATTGTGGAACTTTATTAGGAGCAGTTAGACATGGAGGGTTTATTCCGTGGGATGATGACATAGATATATGTATGCCTAGAAAAGATTATGAAAAGTTCATAGAAATCTTTCATAAGTATGAAAATGATGAATATAAACTTATAAATGAAGAGAATGAAAAAAATTATACAAATAGTTTTATGAAAATAGTTACAAATTATCACTATGTAAGAGAAGAAAAAATTAATTATCATAGGGGAATAAGCATAGATATATTCCAAATGGATTTTTATGAAAAAGATAAAAAAGAACTTTTAAAAAAAATTATAAAGTATTCTAAAAAATTTCCAATAACTGAAAATAAATTATTAAATTTTTTCTTTTATTTGAAAAAAAGAATATATAGACTAAAAAAAAGAGGAATAAAAAAAATATTGTTAGAAGCAAAAAATAAAGGAGAAAAAAATTGGGTGGCATATGATTTATCTAATAATTATCCAAGTGTTTATGGGTATGATGTAGTTTTTCCATTAGGAACTATTATATTTGAAAATACAGAGTATAGAGCACCTAAGAATGTTGATTTATATTTAAAGGAATATTATGGAGATTACTGGAAACTTCCTCCTATTGAAGAAAGAAATGGACATAGCGTAGATGGATATATTTTTGATGAGGAAAGATTAAAGGAAATAATTCAGAAGATTTAAATTTGGGGAGAATTTATGTTAAGAAAAATAAATAGAGTATTTCAAGATTGTATGAGAAAGAAAAGATTGAAAATAGGAAGATATTTATATGATAAAAAAAAGGATAAAGAAGAGATAAAATCAGGAAATTTTATAGAAAATAATAATATAAAAAAAATACTATTCATGAGATATGATGGAAAGATAGGAGATATGGTGATAAATACCTTAATATTTAGGGAAGTAAAGAAGAAATATCCATACATAAAAATAGGAGTAGTAACAAAAGGGGGAGCAAGGGCAATAATAGAAAATAATCCAAATATAGATAAGATTTATGATTATGAAAAAGATAGAAAAAAAATAAAAAAATTAGCTTCTAAGATAGCAGAAGAAAAATATGATTTATTGATAGACTTTTCAGAAATATTGCGAGTAAATCAAATGATGCTAATAAATTTATGTAAAGTAAGATTTAATATGGGAATAGATAGAAACGATTGGGAACTATTTGATTTATCAGTTAATAGTGGAATAGATTTTAAATGGACAGCTCATATAACAGAGAGATATTCGGCTTATTTAAAAAAAATAGGATTTAAAGAAAATGAAATAGATAAAAAATATGATGTCTATATTAACGAAACAGAAAAATATAAAGAATTTTTAGAAAAAATAAAAAAAAGAAGAGTGGTATTAAATCCTTATGGAGCAAGTAAGCATAAGAGTTTTAATTTAGAAACATTAGATAAAATAATAAAGTATTTAAAGAATATAAATATAGAAGTGATTCTAATATATTTTGGAGATAAGTATAAAGAGTTAGAAAAATTGAAAATAGAGAATGAAAATGTATATATTCCAGATAAGATAGAAACAATACAAGATAGTATATATTTGATAAAGAATTCAGATTTAGTAATAACTCCAGATACATCAGTAGTACACATAGCTTCAGCATTAAATAAAGCTAATATATCAGTATACCCACCAAGAGGAGGAAAATATGGAGTAGATCATTTAGTGTGGGCACCAAAAACAGAAGAAACACAAATAATATTTTGTGAAGATAAAAAAAGTCAATATGATGAAATAGATATAAATACATTTGATTTTTCTGAAATGAAAGAAAAAATAAAAAATATTATATAGAAAAGGTGTAATGTGATGAAAAAAGTTCTTTTTTATAATGGAAGTTTAAGAATGGGTGGAATTGAAAGAGTTTTAGTAGAAGTTTTGCAAAATATAGACAGAAGTAAAATGAGTATAGATTTAATAATAGAAGATGGAATAAAAAGTTTGAATGTTTTTGAAAAAGATATTCCTAAAGATATAAAAATTTATTATTTAAAACCTGAAGAATTAATACAAAAAACAGATTTTTACAGAAAAAATAAGAAAAATATTTTCTATAAAATTATGTATAACATAATGATGAATTATGAAGGATATATAAAAAGAAAAAATTTGAAAGAAATAACCAAAGGGCAAAATTATGATGTTGTAATAGATTTTGATATGGGGTTATCCAAATATATAGAGTCGATAAAAGCAAAAAAAAAGACAACATGGATACATTCTTCTATAGAAAATTGGTATATAAAAAAAAGTAGGATAAAACGTTTGGGGAAAAGACTTAAAAACTATGATAAAATAGTTGTTATTTGTGATGAAATGAAAAAAGAAACTGAGAAAATTTTTCCATTTTTAAAAGAAAAATTAATAAGGATATATAACCCATTTAATTTCGAAAGAATTATAAAAGAATCAGAACAACTTGAAGAAAAATATAAAGAATATCTTAAAACAAATTTTATAGTTTCTGTAATGAGGTTGACAGAAAATTCAAAAGATTTTGACACTTTAATAAATGCTTGGAAATTATTAGAAAAAAAAGGAATAAATATAATTTTATATATTTTAGGAGAGGGCTCAGACAGAAAAAATATAGAAGAAAAAATAAAAAATGCTAGACAAGAAAAACGAATAATTTTAATTGGAAATGTAAAAAACCCATATCCATGGATAAAAAATTCAAGAATATTAGTGCATAGCTCAAAGTTTGAAGGATTACCAACAATATTGATAGAAGCATTAATATTAGAAAAGATTGTTATTTCATCAAATTGTCTAACAGGTCCAAAAGAAATCCTTATGAATGGGGAAATAGGATATTTATATGAGATAGGAGATTATAAAAAATTATCAGAACTAATAATCGAAAATTTAGAAATGAATGAAATTAAAAATGGGAAAATAAAAAAAGGAATAGAAAGATTTAATAAAGAAGTAGTAATGAAGGAATATGAAAAATTTATTTTAGAATAAAGGAGTAAAAATGAAGAAGATTTTATTTTATACAAGTGGTGTAGGTCTTGGAGGAGTAGAGAAAGTAATTTTAGAAGTTTTAAAATTAATAGATAAGAAGAAATTTGATATAAAGTTAGCTCTTCAATATGAAACTGAAAATTTATTTGAAAATGAAATTCCTAGAGACATAGAATTTAAATATATGCTCTCTAAAAGTATAAGTGAGAAAAGTCTTTATTTTAGAAAAAAGAAAAAAAAAATATTTTATAAATTAATATATTCATTTCTGCTTAATTATGAAAAATATAAAATAAAGAAAAATTATTTAGAGTTTTCAAAAGATAGAGATATTGTTATTGATTTTAAAAGTGGAGATTTTTTAAAATTAATAAATTTAGAAAATGGAAAAAATAAAAAAAGAGTTTGCTGGATCCATGGAGCGATAAAAACCTTAAACAAATACAAAGAGAGGAAAAAAAAATTAACAAAAAATTTAGAAAAATGTCAAAAAATAATTTGTATATGTAAAGATATGAAAAATGGAATTATTCAGGAATTACCAAGTTTAAAAGAAAAATTAGAAGTTATTTATAATCCTTTTGATATGAAAAAGATAAAAAAGTTATCAAATGATTATTCTAGTATCAGTGAAAATGAACAAGAAATATTAAAAGAAAATTATATTATTATGGTTTCAAGATTAGATAATAAACAAAAAGATTTTTTTACGTTGATAGAAGCTTTTAAATTGGCAAAGGAGAAAAATATAAAAATAAAATTATTTATTTTAGGAGATGGTCCAGATAGAGAAAAAATAAAAGAAAAGATAAAAGAAAAAGATTTAGAAAAAGAAATCATTTTACTTGGAATGAAAAAAAATCCATATCCATGGATAAAAAATGCTAATTTATTAGTTCACTCTTCAAATTATGAAGGACTTCCCACAGTATTAATAGAAGGGTTAATTTTAAATAAAATAATAATTTCGACAGATTGTCCTACAGGACCAAAAGAAATTTTGAAAAATGGAAAATATGGAAGTCTTGTTACTATTGGCGACTATAAAACAATGGCTTCTGAAATTGAAGAACTTTCTAGGTATAATTCATTAAAAAGAAAAAAATATTTAGAATTATCAGAAGAGGCAGTAGAAAGATTTGATGGAAATAAAATAATAATTCAAATTGAAAAATTATTAGAAAATTTATAGAAGGGAAAATTATGAATAAGGAAAAAATAAGTGTTATTGTAACTTTATATAATAGACTTGAATATGCTAGAAATATGATTTTATCATTGATTAATCAAACTCTAATGATAGATGAGCTTATTTTTGCTGATGATGGTTCTAAAGAAGATGTTGTAGATGTTGTAAAAGATTTAATTGCTGAATGTCCTTTTAAAATTAAATGTGTTTATCAAGAAGATAGAGGATTTAGATTGGCAAGATCAAGAAATAATGGAGCTAGAATAGCAACTGGAGAATTTTTGATTTTTCTAGATCAAGATGTGATAATGCCAGATAATTTTATAGAAAAAATTTATATTGCTAGAAAGAAAAAAAGAATAATTTCTTCGAGAGGAATATTATCTTATGAATGGCAAAAAGAAAAAATTCAAATGGATTTAAACCAAGGAAAAAATTTTTCTAAAATATATAAATTTGTCACTTCGAGACAAAAGAGTGAAATAAAAAAATTTGTAAAAAGAGATATTTTATATAGAGTTTTATATAAATTAAAATTAAGAACAAGAGGAGCAAAAATAGTAGGATTAATTTTTGCTTTATATAAAGAAGATTATATAGCTATAAATGGATTTGATGATAATTATAAGGGATGGGGTAAAGAAGATGATGACTTTGGAAATAGATTTTTTAAATATGGAGGAGAAACTTATCCAATATTGTTTGAAAAATTTCCAATTCACATGTATCACCCTAGTGCTGATTCCAAAAAAGATAGTTTAAATGAAGAATATTATCAAAAAAGAAAAAAAGAAATATCTAAAAAGAATTATAAAGTAATAAATGGTTATTATAATTCAATAGATAAAGATATGATTAAAATTAAAACAATTAAATAGAAAATATAAAAAATAGAGGAGAATAATTATGAACAAATTTTTATATTTGCTTAGTTTAAAAAAGAAAAATGTAATTTTAGGAAAAAAAACCGTAGTGTCAAAAAATAATATTTTTGAAGGAGACAATAAAATTGATTCTTTTTCTAAAATTTCTAATTGCTATTTTGGGAGATATAGCTATATAGGAGAAAATTGTGATTTTAGAGAAGTAAAAATAGGAAAGTATTGTTCATTAGGAGCAAGGATAACATGTGTATTAGGACAACATCCAACAAATTTTGTAAGTACACACCCATTTTGTTATCAAAAAGGAACTATATTAAAATCTGATGTTGAATACACAAGTGCTATGGAATTAGATGATAAAATTCAAAAATTTGGTGGATATAAAATTTTGATAAAAAATGATGTTTGGATTGGAAATAATGTTACAATTTTTTCTGGAGTAACAATACATAATGGAGCTATTGTAGGAACAGGAGCAGTAGTAAATAAAGATATACCTGCATATGCCATTGCTGTTGGAGTCCCTGCTAGAGTAATAAAATATAGATTTAGTGAAAAAGAAATTGAATTTTTAGAAAAATTTAAATGGTGGGATAAAGATATAAAATGGATAAAAAAAAACATTTGTTTATTCAATAATATAAGTCAATTTATTACAGAGCAGAGCAGTAAAATATAATATATTTAAGTTATTTAATTAAAGAAGAAATTTTGAATTTAAAAATTAAAATAAGGAGAAATAAAAATGAAAATTATTTGTATAGGAAAAGGAAATGATCCTCGTTGCTTAGGAGGAATAGAAACTTTTGAAAGAGTTCTAGGAAAAATTTTTGAAGAGAAAATTAAATTTTATACATATAATTCTGGAAAAGCATATATTTTTGATGCAAAAAATGTAAGAAATATGCAGGAACCAAAATCATTAAAAGAAAAGTTTCTTTTAATGATTTTGGGAAAAACTAAATATACAGCATATGAAGTGAAAAGAGAAAAACCGGATATAGTGATAATAAATAAACCAAAAGATATAAGGATGCTTAAAGGAGGAAAATTTAAAAAAATTTTAATTCAACATGGATTATTGGAAGGGTATAAAAATGGGCCTTTTAAATCACAAAGGCTAGTAAAGTTACTTCAAAAAGAATTAGACTACTACATTTTTCTTTCAGATGAAAGTAGAGAATTATTTTTAAAAGAATTAAATCTTGAAAACAATAAAGGGATAACTATAAGGCATTCTTGTGAAGTGGAGTTATTAGATAAAGTTAAACAAAAAGAAAAAAAAATGATAATTATAGCTCGACTTGAAAATGTGCAAAAAAGAATAGATTTAGCAATAAAGGCTATGAAAAAATTACAGGATTTTACTTTAGATATTTATGGTGATGGTCCAGATAGGAAAATGTTGGAAGAATTAGTTATTGAAGAGAAAGTGGATAATAAAGTATTTTTTAATGGAGCTAGCACTAAAATAAAAGAAAAATTAGATGAATCTGGAATTTTTATAATGACAAGTGATCATGAGGGGTACCCTATAACAACTATTGAAGCAATGATGAGAGGATTACCAATTGTATTAAGAAATACATTTGAGTCAGCTCCAG
>OGZE01000956.1_pt1 | contig 19097 bp, 20 predicted proteins | sample 1576731 | NCBI WGS metagenome assembly OGZE01 (sample SAMEA3541503, study PRJEB24748) | human gut metagenome | biome: human gut; feature: human-associated habitat; material: faeces | place: China | collected 2012 | reverse complement strand
TAGATTTTTTAGTGGAGTATTGCAATAAGAATAATATAGAAAATATCTATGGTTATTATTATAAAACAGCTAAAAACGATATGGTAAAAAATCACTATCTAGAATTAGGATTTGAATGTTTAGAAAAAAATGATTCAGATAGCAGATGGGTACTTGAAGTGAAAAATATTAGAGAGAGAAAAAATAAAGTAATAAAAATAGGAGAGTACTAAAATGAAAGAAAAATTACAAGAGATATTTAGAGATATATTTGATGATGAGGAATTAGTAATAACAGAAGAAATGACAGCAGCAGATATAGAAGACTGGGATTCGTTAGCACAAATTAATTTAATAATAGCTATAGAAAAAGAATTTGGAGTAAAATTTAATTTAGAAGAAATATCTAAATTGAAAAATATAGGTGAAATTCTAGAAATAATAAAAATAAAAAAATTGGGGAAATAAATATGAAATTTCATCACATAGGAATTTGTTGTAAAAATATAAAAGAAGAAATAGAAAATATAAAAAAAATGCATCAAGTAAAAAGTGTTAGCAAAGTTATTTATGATAAAAAACAAGAAGCAGAATTATGTATATTAGAGATAGAAGATGGTTTAAAAATAGAATTGATAGCAGGAAAACAAGTGGAAAATTTATTAAAGAAGAAAATAACGTACTATCATATATGTTATGAAGTCGAAAATATAACAAAAGAGAAAGAAAAATTAATAAAGAATGGAGCTTTTTTATTAAGTGATGAAAAAGAAGCAGTATTATTTTCAAATAGAAAAGTATGTTTTCTAATGACTTCTTATGGAATGATTGAATTAGTAGAAAAATAACTTAATTATTGGGGGAAATAAAGTTAATAATAAATTAAAGGTAGTGATAATTGGGTGTGGAAGAATATCACATAAAATACAGAGGGATTAGCAAGAAATAAAGATAAAGCGGTTCTTATTGCTCTTTCAGATATTTTTTGAAGATAAAATGGTTTCTACAGAAAAAACATATAATGAAAAATCAGAGTTAAATTTATTAGTAAAAAAATATACTGATTGCAAAGAATTGATAAAAAATGACGAAATAGGTTTGTATTGTTTAGATAACTTGGAAGGAAAAGTTAGAGAATTATCGGATGATTATTTTATTTCAAAAGTTTTAAATTTATCAACTCCAATTGTAAAATAGGAAAGATTTAATAAAATGTCAAAAGAAGTTTTTTACAAGACTATCAAAAAATGAAAAGTCATATGAAAAAGAGAGATTACTATTCCAATATTTTTATTTTAAAATTTATTTTTAATAGAATTGCAAAGAAAAAAATTTGTAAAAAAATATGGAAGTGAAGTTTCACCAGGAGCTATGATAGGAAATACTTACTTTTTACATCCTATTGGACTGGTTATAGGAAGAGATGCAATTATAGAAAATAATATGGTAATAATGTCTAATATTACTTTTGGAGCTCTTAGAGCAGATAATTATATAGGAAAACAACATATAAAAGAAGGAACGTTAATAGGAACAAGAGCAAGAATTCTAGGAGAGGTAACTATTGGAAAAAATTGTGTGATAGGAGCAAATAGTGTTGTTACTAGAGATATACCCGATAATTCTATAGTTGTAGGATATAATGTTGTAAAAAAGAAAGACAATAAAGTAAAATATATAGATTTTGAATTATTGAAAAAAGAATATAGGAGAAATAAAGAGGAAATAAAATGACAGAAAAAGAGTTTTTAACTTTATACAAAGAAAGAAGGAATCTAAAAAGCATAAGAGAAGCAAAAGAAAGATTAGATTCTTTCTGGAAAGCTCTTTTTGATGTTTTAGAAGAAGAAGATAAAGTAATAATAAAAGACTGGGGAATATTTGAAAAAAAAGAAGTAAAACCCAGAAAAATATTAAATCTAGCAACAAGGGAAATGATGATAACAGAAGAAAAGAAAGTTATTAAATTTAAACCCAGAATGAAAATGATAGATAAAGTAAATGAGCTCAATACTCTGATAGAGGAGGAATATGAACACTAGAGAATTTGTATCATATTACAAAAAATTGAGAAAAGAACAAGATGAAACAATAGAATATGAAGAAGCAAGAGAAGAGATAGAAGAGATATTTAACCTCATAGCGGAAGTAATAGCTATGGATGAAGAAGTGAAATTTAAAAATAAGGGAACATTTTCACTTTTAAAAAGAAAAAAGAGAAGAATAGGAAGTCCAACATCAAAAGAAGTAAGAGAAATAGTTCCTAAAAAAACAATAAAGTTTGTACAGTCAAAAATATTAGAAATAAGTTGAGAAAAAAGCGAACACTTGAATCTTGGAGGAAAAATGAAAGAAAATAAAAAAATACTTTTTTTACAAGTATTTGGAATAATTTTAGTTGTTATAGGACATACTGGAAAGATGAGTAACAATTTACAGAGATGGATATACAGTTTTCATATGCCATTATTTATGTTTATATCAGGATATTTATTGAATTATACTAATCAAGGAAAAATCGAAGATATAAATTTAAAAGAATTTTTAAAGAAAAAAATAAAAAGATTATTAATTCCATATTTTATAATTTCTTCATTAGCATATGTTCCAAAATATATTTTGAATAAATTTGCTTTAAGACCAGTAGAATTAACATTTAATGATTATTTAAAGGGATTTATATATCCATGGGATAATCCAATAATATTTTTTTGGTTTTTACCTACCCTATTAATAATAATGATGTTAGTAGTATTATTTATAAAAATTATAAAAAATTTAGGGATGCAATATGGTATGGAAATTTTACTTATTATCTCAGCAATATGCACTGTTTTTAACAAAAATAAAATTGAATTTTTAAATATTGAAGGTGTTATAAATTATACTTTTTTCTTTATTTTAGGAATTTATTATTTAGAAAATGAAGAAAAAATAGAGAACTTTCTATTTAAAAATAAAAATATAGCATTGATATTTTCATTTCTAATATTAATTTTAAATTCATTAATTTTAATAAAAAATAAAGGAATTTATTTAATAGTAGCAATAACAGGGATAATTTTTAGTATATTATTGGAAAAGACTTATTCAAATAAAAATATGAAATTTTTGAACCATTTGAATTATAAGTCTTATTCTATATATTTGTTATCTTGGTTTCCACAAGTATTTGTAAGAATAGTTTTTTTTCAAATATTAAAGCTGAACTGGATTATAGTTCTTCCAATATCAACATTTTTAGGAATATATTTTCCTTGTTCAATAGTGTGGCTTGTAAATAGTTTAAACAAAAAGAATAAAAAATTCAAATTTTTAAACAAAATTATAGGAATTTAAAAAAAGGGTAATAAAATTTTTATAGTCAAAAGTACTGGAGATAAATTAAAAGACAATTATAAGAAATTTTTGGAGAAAAGATGAGTAAATGGATAATGATTTATGATAAATGTTATCAAGAGCTAATTTGGGAAATAAAAAATATAAGAGTAGAAAAATATACTCAAAAAGAATTTTCAAAAGAATTAGGAGTAACACAAAAGACTGTAAGTCATTATGAAAATTGCAGAAGTGAGATAAATCTAAAATTATTAATAAAAATATGTAAAATATTGGATATAAATTTTATAAAAATGTTGAAAAAATTTTTAAAACAAAATGATAATGAAAAATAATAAGACCCTGTGAGACCTTGTGAAAAAATTTCTGTAAATCATAACTTTCTATAATAAAAATTATTTTTTTAATCAAAAAAGAGCTTGAATACATTCATTCAGGCTCTTTTTGTATTAGTAGTTCTCAGGGAACATTATTCTTTCTACACCTTCAATGATGATATGAAGTATCATCATATGTATCTCCTGTACTCTGTCAGAAGTTTTTCCAGGAATGATAAATTCATAATCACACATTCCTTTGAGTTTTCCCCCATCTTTTCCAAGAAGTACACAAGTTTTCATCCCTATCTTCTTAGCAGCTTCTACAGCTTTAATTACATTACCAGAGTTCCCACTGGTAGAAATACCTATAAACATATCTCCAGACTTTCCATAGGCTTCTACACCTCTTGAAAAGACATAATCAAATCCATAATCATTTCCTACACAAGTTATATGAGATGATTCTGATATTGCTATAGCAGGAAGAGCTCTTCTGTCACCTCTGAATCTTCCTGTAAATTCTTCTGCAAAATGTAAGGCATCACAGTTGCTTCCGCCATTACCACAGATTAATACTTTATTTCCATTGTTGAAAACCTCTGCCAAAGCTTTGGCAACTTTTTCAGTTTCTTTTCTTTTTTCTTCCTCTTTGATAAAATTCTCAAGAAGTACAAGTTCTGTCTTGTACGAATCTATTAAGTTCATTCAACCTCCTAATATTGAATCTTATAATCTTGGATAAAGTTGATGAATTTGATAATTTGAATAAGACTTTTTTTATCTTTAGTGATAACTACCTGATATCCATCTTTTACTTCATTAACTTTATAGATTATTTTAAATTCTCCTCTTTCGATCTCTTTATGAACTGCATAATAAGGAAGGATTACATTTCCTATCTCTTCTCTTACCATTCCTTTTATTACCTCAAGGTTTCCAAGTACAGATATTTTTGTATCAAAAGATATTCTGTATTTATCTTCAATTACAGCAATAGCTTCATTGTTGTTAGGAATAGTTTTTCTAGTGATAAGTGGATCTTTAGATACACTTTCCATACTATGATACTCTTTTTTACTTACAAGAACATAAGGCATTTTTTCAATAGTTAAAACTTCAAGGTTAGAGTCAGTGATATGTTCCTCATCTATGATCAGGATATCAAGATCTCCTTCTTTTAAAAGTTTTAAAAGCCATGCCTTATCAGCAATAGTTACATCATACTCAATTTCTTCATGAGCTTTAGAAAATCCTTTCATTAATCTAGGAATAAGAGGCTCACCAATAACAGATGTAGCTCCTATAGAGATTCTAGCTCTATCCAGATCAATAATTCTAGATATTTCCTTTTCTGCTCTTTTAACTTTATCAAATATATCTTCAGCCATTTTATATAAAGCTTCACCAGTATAAGTAAGCTTGATTTTTTTAGAACTTCTGTCAAAAAGTTTTGCATTTAAAATCTCTTCAAATTTTTTAACTTGAATAGATACAGCTGATTGATTGATATAAAGTTTGCTTGCTGCTTTAGTAAAACTTTTCTCTTTTGCCACTTCATAAAATATTTTTAAATAATGTAAATCCATTTGACCACTCCCCAAAGAAATATATATGTAATAAATAACTATGCGTATATCTATTTTATCATAAAATTCTTATAATTCATAATTTTTTTATAAAAAAAATTAAAATATTTTATTTTATTTTTTGAGAAAAACAGGATAATGTATTTATTTAATACAATAAGTTTTAAAAACTAAAATAAAAAGTTCGGTTACATAAATTTTTTATATATTGAACTTTATTTTTAGAAATGATACAATAATAAAAAATTAATAAAAAGAATTTTTTTAATATATTTAATATGAAAAATTGTATATTTTTTATATGATAGAAAAATGTTTAAGAGCTTTAAAAATACCATCATTATCCACTGTATCAGTAACATAATCAGCAATTAATTTTACATTTTCATTAGCATTTCCCATGGCAACACCTATTCCTACATTTGAGAGCATAGTAATATCATTTCCACCATCTCCAAAAGCCATAGTTTCTTCCTTGGAAAACCCATAGTATTCTCTTATTTTCTCTACAGCTACATGTTTTCCACCACCAGCTGGAATAACATCTAAAAATAATGGATTCCATCTTGTAGCTTCACAATTTTTTAAAGCATTCATAAAAATATGTTCTTCTTCAGGAGATACATAAGGATTCAATTGAAATACTTCATTGTTTAAAGCTCTTGAAATATCTTTAACAGGCAGCATAGGAAGGTTTACAGCTTCTAAAACAGTTCTAACATTATCATTTATATGATTAATATACATTCCTCCTTCACCTTCTACAAAACCACAAGGATGAGGATAGTCTTTTAAAAATTCAATAAGACTTTTTATATCTTCAGGAGATATACTATTTTTATAGATTATTTCTTTATCATTAAAACAATATTGTCCATTAAGAGTTACATAACCATCAAATTTTAATTGATCAAGATTATTACCTAATGACATGATTGAAGGATGTCTTCCTGTTGCAACAAATGTTTTTATTCCTTTTTCATGAAGCAGTTCAAAAGCTTTCATTGTACTTTTAGGAACTTTATGAGTATTAAAACTAACAAGAGTTCCATCAATATCAAAAAATATAGCTTTTATCATTTAATCCTCCTTAAATAAAAATAAAATAATAGGCTGGTCAAAATTAATATTTGAGCCAGCCCTATTCCTCAAAATAAAATGATTTTATCCTTCTAAGAACTCTTCTAAATCACATTCACTATTAAGAAGTTCATAGAAGTTAACACCAGTAGTAGTAGTAACTATTCTAGCTTTTATGAAGTCTTTTTCTACAAGACTTTGTACAGCTTTATTAATCTCATCTAAAGTGTAATCTTTGAATTTTTCTTTTAATTCAATAGTGTTTAGAAACTTTCTTACAGTTTCCATTTCACTTCCATTTGCCATACAACCAAGTGTTACTTTTTCTTTTTCTATATATATTTCCCCTTGAGCTTCGTAGTCCAAAAGGGCTCTGAAAACCATCTCTTGTAAATTCATAGAATCTACCTCCTTAAAAAAGCCTCTTACAATTTTATTATACAACTTTCTTAAATTTTTTAAAATAGATTTTTAATATTACATAAAGTTCTTAAGATTTTCAGTAAGTTTATCCATTTTATCTTGGTATTCTTTTTGAATTCTTCTTTCTCTTTCTAAAATATGGGCAGGAGCTTTAGAAGTAAATCTTTCATCAGAAAGTTTTGCATTAACTTTATCAAGATCTTTTTGTACTTTTTCTATTTGTTCCTGTATTTTTTTGATTTCAACTTCAGCATTTAAAAGTCCAGTAAGTATCATATACACTTCAGAATTTCTAGCTACTCTAAATCCACTTTGTTCAGGTTTTGTCATATCTTTTCCATATTTAAGTTCTTCTATTTTAGCCAATTTAGTTATGAAGATATAGTTATCTTCAAGAGTTTTTAATTCCATCTCATCAGAAGTTTTAATAACTACTTTTACTTCTTTAGCTGGAGAAATTCCCATTTCAGCTTTTATATTTCTTAAAGAAGAAATAACCTCTTTGATATATTCAAACGAATTTTCAATATCTCTGTTGATTAGTGACTCATCAGCCACAGGATATTGCTGTATCATGATAGAATCTCCTTCAACTTTAATTTTTTGCCAGATTTCTTCTGTTATAAATGGCATAAATGGGTGAAGCATTCTAAGTCCAGATTCTAGTACTGTCCAAAGTACATATTGAGCAGTTACTTTAGAAGCTTTTCCAGCTTCATCATCATTGTATAGTCTTACTTTTGCAAGTTCAACATACCAGTCACAGAAATCTCCTCTCAAAAATTCATAAACAGCTTTAGCAGCATCATCTAATTGGAATTTATCAATATAGTCAGCCACTTCTTTAGAAGTTTCATTCATTCTAGAGAATATCCATTTATCGACTAATTCAAGTTTAAGCTCTTCTTTATTTACAGATTTTACATCAAATCCTTCAAGGTTCATGATAACAAATCTTGCAACATTCCATATCTTATTAGCAAAGTTTCTTCCCATTTCAAGAAGTTTCTCTGAGAAATGTACATCCTGTCCTTGAGATGTGTTATATATCATAGAGAATCTGATAGCGTCTGCACCAAATTCATCTATTAGATTTAATGGATCTGGAGAATTTCCTAAAGACTTAGACATTTTTCTTCCAATTTCATCTCTTACAATTCCATGGAAAAATACATCTTTAAAAGGAATTTCTTTCATTTCATATAATCCAAACATGATCATTCTAGCTACCCAGAAGAAAATTATATCTGCTCCTGTAACAAGTGTAGATGTAGGATAGAAAGTTTCAAGCTCTTTAGTTTTTTCAGGCCATCCCATTGTAGAGAAAGGCCATAATGCAGAAGAAAACCAAGTATCAAGAACATCTTCTTCTTGGATTAAATCAACTTCTTTTCCATAATGTTTAACAGCCATTTCTTTAGCTTCATTTTCATCTCTTGCTACAAAAATGTATTTATCAGGACCATACCAAGCTGGGATTCTATGTCCCCACCAAAGTTGCCTTGAGATACACCAATCTCTTATATTTTCAAGCCAATTATAATAGATTTTTTCCATTCTCTTAGGCATGATTTTTATTTCACCATTTTTTACTACTTCTAAAGCTTTTTGAGCTAGAGTTTCAGTTTTAACAAACCATTGTTTAGAAACCCTTGGTTCAACTACAGTTTGACATCTATAGCATTGACCTACATTATGTTTTATATTTTCTATTTTAACAAGTGCTCCAGTTTCTTTTAATTCTTCAACCATTACTTTTCTAGCTTCAAATCTATCTAAACCAGCATATTTAGGAAACTCATCAGTAACTGTAGCTTCCTTTGTAAGCATATTTATTATAGGGAGATTATGTTTTTTTCCAACATTAAAGTCATTAGGGTCATGAGCAGGAGTTATTTTTAAAGCTCCAGTTCCAAACTCTCTATCTACATAATCATCAGCTATTACAGGAATTTCTCTTCCTACTAGAGGAAGAATAAGTTTTTTTCCTATAAGATGTTTATATCTGTCATCTTCAGGATGTACAGCAACTGCTACATCAGCAAGCATAGTTTCAGGTCTTGAAGTAGCTATTATTATAAATTCATCAGAATCTTTTACTGGATATTTTACATGCCATAAATGACCATCTTTTTCCACATGTTCAACTTCATCATCAGCAAGAGCAGTACCACATCTTGGACACCAGTTTACCATGTATTCACCTTGATAGATAAGTCCATCATTGTATAAGTGAACAAATATTTCTCTTACAGCTTTTGAAAGTCCTTCATCCATTGTGAATCTTTCTCTGTCCCAATCAAGAGAAGCTCCAATTTTTCTTAATTGAGTAGTTATGATTCCACCATGCTTTTCTTTCCATTTCCAAGTTTCTTCAATGAATTTATCTCTTCCTAAATCTTCTTTTTTTAATCCTTCTTCAGCAAGTTTTCTTTCAACTTTATTTTGAGTAGCTATTCCAGCATGATCACATCCTGGAAGCCATAAAGTATTATAACCACACATTCTCTTGTATCTTACTAGAGTATCTTGGATAGAGTTATTAAGTATATGCCCCATATGAAGTATACCAGTGACGTTTGGAGGAGGAATAACTATTGAATAGCTTTCTTTTCCTTCTTCCATTTTTCCTGCAAAGTATTTAGAATCTTCCCAGATCTTATACCATTTTGACTCTATTTCCTTAGGGGAATAAGTCTTATTAAGTTCTTCCATTTAAAATTCCTCCCAATAAACTTATATATAAAATATTTAATCTTTCTTTTCCAGCATAGTTTCTATAAAATTAAGAATATCTTCTTTTCCATTATCTGAAAGTGAAGAGTGAAAGAAAACATCCTCATTGTGAAACTCTATTTTTTTCTTTATTTCTTTCATTATTTTAAATTTTTCATTATTTGAAACCTTATCCATTTTAGTAAAAATTATTTTAAAAGGAATATCATGATGATCAAGGTATACAAGCATTTCTATATCTTCTTGACTAGGGATTCTTCTTATATCTAAAAGGACAAAAACCAGTTTTTTTCTTGGACTGGCAATATATCTGTCCATTGTTTTCCCCCATTCAGCTTTCATTTCTTTAGGCACTTTGGCAAATCCATATCCTGGAAGGTCAACTATAAAGAATTCATTATTTATTTTGAAATAGTTTATAAGTTGAGTCCTTCCTGGAGTTTTACTTGTTTTTGCTAGTTTTTTTCTGCCAGTGATGCTATTGATCAAAGAGGATTTTCCTACATTAGATCTTCCCACAAAAGCAAATTCCATATTATTTAATTGCTCAGGGTAATCTTTTTCATAAACTGCCGATTTAACAAAATCTGCCTGTTTTATATTCATAAATCTTCCTCACTTAAAAATTATTTGTCTGCAAAAACTAATTTTTCAACATCGTCATATGTTTTAGCAAAGTGAATAGTCATATTTTTTGCTACTTCAGAAGGAATATCACTTTCATCCATTCTATTGTCATCAGGAAGAATAACTTCTCTAATACCAGCTCTATGGGCTCCTATAACTTTTTCTTTTACTCCTCCTATTGCAAGAACATCTCCTGTAATAGTAACTTCACCAGTCATTGCTATATCCTGTCTTACTTGTCTTCCTGTAAGAACAGAAAGTATAGCTGTGACAATAGTTATACCAGCAGAAGGACCATCTTTAGGTGTTGCTCCCTCTGGGAAGTGAAGATGTATATTTTTCTTTTCAAAAAATTCTGGATTTTCTAATTTATATTTATCAAGGTTAGCTTTTACATAAGTAAATGCTACTTGAGCTGACTCTTTCATTACATTTCCTAATGTTCCAGTTAGAGAAATTTCTCCTTTACCAGGGATAGAAACTCCTTGTACTTCAAGAGTAACTCCCCCAACAGAAGTCCATGCTAATCCATTTACAACTCCTTGTTTAGGCTGTTTTTCTTTCATTTTTTCAGGTCTGAATTTAGGTTTACCTAAAAGTTTTTCAAGGCTTGAACTTTTTATAGTAAATTTCTTTTTCTTTTGTTCTACAACTTCTCTAGCTATTTTTCTGCAAAGAGTTATAATTTCTCTTTTTAAACTTCTTACTCCAGCTTCTCTAGTATATTCATCGATAATTTTTAAAATGACATTATCAGGAATATGAATATCATAATCTTTTAGACCATTTTCTTCTTTAGCTTGTTTGATAAGATAATTTTTAGCTATATGAAGTTTTTCAAATTCAGTATACGAAGAAATATTAATTATTTCCATTCTGTCTCTTAAAGGAGGTGAAACTGTTCTAAGATCATTTGCTGTAGCAACAAAGAATACTTTTGAAAGGTCAAAAGGCATATCAATATAATGATCTTCAAAATGGCTGTTTTGTTCAGGATCAAGAACTTCAAGCATAGCCGAAGCAGGATCACCTTTATAATCATTAGACATTTTATCAATTTCATCTAAAAGAATGACAGGATTTTTAGTTCCAGCATCTTTCATGGCTTTAATAAGTTTACCAGGCATAGAACCAATATATGTTCTTCTATGTCCTCTGATTTCAGCTTCATCTCTCACCCCTCCAAGAGAAACTCTTACAAATTTTCTTCCCATTGCATCAGCAATAGATTTAACAAGAGATGTTTTACCTATTCCAGGAGGTCCTGCAAGACAAAGAATTCCTCCTTTCATATTAGGATTAAGTTTTTTTACAGCAAGGTAATCTAAAACTCTATTTTTAGCATCTTTTAATCCATAATGATCTCTTTCTAAAATATCATTAGCTTTTTTTAAGTCAAGAATATCTTTAGTACTCTTTTCCCATGGAAGATCAAGAACAGTTTCAATATAGTTTCTTGATACTGTTGCTTCAGCTGAAAATGGAGGCATTTTAGAAAGTTTTTTCATTTCAACATCAAGTTTTTGTTTAACTTCTTTAGGAAGTTTAGCTTTCTTTAATTTTTCAACAAGATCAAGCATATCATCATCTTGTGAATAATCTCCTAACTCTTCTTTCATAGCTGTTATTTTTTCTTTTATGTAGTAAGCTTTTTGAGCTTCATTCATTTTAGTTTTTACTTTATCATCTATTTTCTTTTCAAGAGAAGCTATTTCCATTTCATTAGTAAGAAGTTCTAATAGCTTGTATCCTCTTTCTTTGATATCAAATATTTCTAAAAGTTCCTGTCTTAATTCGCTTTTTACAGGAAGATTAGATGAAATAATATCAAAAGCATTATTAATATCTTTGATACCCTTTAGATTAACTAAAAGTTCTGAAGATATCTTTCCAGTTAAACCTACATATTTTTCAAAGTAGCTTAAAACTTTTCTATATACTGCTTCAGTTTCTTTAGTTTTCCCATTAGTACATTTTAAGATTTTATATGCAACTTTATATTCTGTTTCTCCAACTTCTATATCTTCTATTGTAACTCTGTCTTCTGCTTCTACCAATACTTTTATATTATTATTTGGCATTTTTACTATTTGAAGTATGTTGACTATTACTCCAATATTATATATATCTTCAGGAAGATCAGGATTTTCTTTAGCTGGATCTTTCTGCATTCCTAGTACTAATTTACTTTTGCTGTTTACAGCTGATTCTAATGTATTGATACTTTTTACCCTACCTACATATATAGGTGTTACTATACCTGGGAAGATAACTAAGTCCCTAGTAGGTAAAAATAGTGTTTTACTCATAAAGTTATCCCTCCTAATTTTTTTGTTCTTTTTCAATAATAGCCTTTGTTGAATCAAGGACAGCTTCTTCTCCAATTGTAACTTTAGTTATTGAATCGTCAGAAGGAACCTCATACATTAATTCAAGCATAGTTTGTTCTATTATTGCTCTAAGACCTCTTGCTCCTATTTTTCTTTCAAGAGCAAGAACGGCGATTTTTTTTAGTGCTTCTGGAGTAAATTCCAAATCTACTCCTTCTAAATCGAATAGTTTTTTATACTGTTTAACAATTGCATTTTTAGGTTCTGTAAGTATTCTGATAAGAGCCTCTTCATCAAGATCTTTTAAAGTTGTTATAACAGGAAGTCTTCCTACTAATTCTGGAATTATTCCTTGTCTTACCAAGTCTTCAGGTAAAACTTTTACAAATACTTCTCCAACCTTTTCTTCAGTTTCACTCTTTACATCAGCACCAAAGCCTATAACTTTTTTATTAGTTCTTGATTTTATTACTTTTTCAAGTCCTTCAAATGCTCCTCCTACTATGAAAAGGATATTTGCAGTATCTATTTCAATAAGCTCCTGATTAGGGTGCTTTCTTCCACCTTGAGGTGGTACTTGTGATTTAGTTCCCTCTATTATTTTAAGAAGGGATTGTTGTACACCTTCACCAGAAACATCTCTTGTAATAGATACATTTTCTGATTTTCTTGCTATTTTATCTATTTCATCTATATAAATAATTCCTCTTTCAGCTGCCTCAACATCATAATCAGCTGCTTGAAGAAGTCTTACTAATACATTCTCAACATCATCTCCTACATATCCAGCTTCAGTAAGAGTAGTAGCATCAGCTATTGCAAAAGGTACACTTAAACATCTTGCAAGTGTTTGTGCAAGAAGAGTTTTACCAGAACCAGTAGGTCCAATCAAAAGGACATTAGATTTTTGAAGTTCTACATTATTATCCTCTTCTCCATAGTTATTTTTATTCAGTATTCTCTTGTAATGATTATATACAGCAACTGAAAGGATTTTCTTTGTTTCATCTTGCCCAATTACATATTCATCAAGTTTTTCTTTTATCTCCTTTGGTGTCAAAAGAGAATCTGGTGATATATCTTCTGGAAGTTTTTCTCCCATTTTTTCATTAGAAAGTTCAAGGATATCAAAACAGCTTTCTATACATCTGTCACAGATAAGAGCTCCATCTATCCCACTGAATAATTTAGAAACTTCATTTTCAGTACTTCCACAGAAGGAACATCTAGCTTTTTTACTCATATCATTCTCCTTTATTTTTTAAAGACTTGGTCAATAAGACCATAATTTTTTGCTTCTTCAGCTGACATATAATTATCTCTTTCTGTATCAGTAATGATTTCAGAAAGTGACTTACCTGTACAATCAGCCAGTATTTGAGATAGCATCTCTTTCATTCTTAAGATTTCTTTTGCCTGTATTTCTATATCTGTAGCTTGACCTCTTGCTCCACCTAAGGGTTGATGTATCATTATTCTAGAATGCTCTAAAGCATATCTTTTTCCTCTTGCTCCAGCACCTAAAAGAAGAGCTCCCATGCTTGCTGCCTGACCAATACAAACAGTTTGTACATCAGGTTTTATATAATTCATAGTATCATATATAGCCATTCCTGCTGTTACTACTCCACCAGGACTATTTATATACATGATAATATCTTTGTCAGGGTCTTCAGCCTCAAGAAAAAGAAGTTGAGCAACAATTGCATTTGCAACATTATCATCTATTTCTGTTCCTAAAAATATTATTCTGTCTTTTAAAAGTCTTGAATATATATCATAGGCCCTTTCTGATCTACCTGTACTTTCTACTACTGTTGGACTATACATAAATATTACCTCCTTAAATAAATAACTAAATGATAGATGGTTCCATTATTTAGTTATTTATTTAAGAGCTATAGGAAGCAGCTGGCTGCTTCCTATAGTATTAAAATAAAAATTATTATTTTGCAGTTTCAACTAAAAGATCAATTGCTTTTTGCATCATGCATTCACCTTTTAGTGTATATTTAAAGTTATCATAATTATTGTGTGCTTTTAATTCTTCTTCTAGTTTTGTTAGATCCATTCCATAGTATCTAGCAACTTCAGTCATTTTAGCAGTAACTTCTTCTTCTGAAACTTCTAAGTTTTCAGCTTTAGCTATAGCCTCAAGTATAAGATCAACTTTTACTTTTCCAGCAGCCATAGGTGCAATTTGATTTTCTAATTTAGCTCTATCCATTCCAGTCATTTGTAGATACATATCCATTCCTATACCTTGAGCTGAAAGTTGATTTTCCATTTCAGAAATTCTATTTTTAACTTCAGTAGCTACCATAGAGAAAGGAACTTCTACTTTTGAATTAGCAGCAACTTTATCTAGTAATTTACCAATGTACTCATTTTTTATTCTAGCTTCTTCTCTAGCTTTGATTTCTTCAGTTTTTTTAGTTTTAAGATCTTCAACAGATTCAAATCCTAGTTCTTTAGCCAATTCTTCGTTTAATTCAGGAACAACAAGTTTTTTGATAGCGTTGATTTTAACTTTGAAAACAGCAGGTTTTCCAGCAAGATCAGCAGCATGATATTGCTCAGGGAAAGTTACATTGATTTCTCCTTCTTGACCAGCTGTATAACCAACTAATTGATCTTCAAAATTGTCGATAAACATTTTAGAACCTAATTTTAAAGTATGAGATTCAGATTTTCCTCCTTCAAAAGGAACACCATCTACAAAACCTTCAAAAGCAAGATCAACAGTATCCCCCATTTCAGCTTTATGTCCAGCTTCAGTATCTTCTAACTTAGATTTGCTGTTTACCATAATTTCAAGTTCTTTATTTAAAAGTTCTTCTTTCATTTCAAAAGTTTCTTTCTCAACTTCTAATCCTTTGTATTCTCCTAATTCAACAGTTGGATATACATCAACTTTGAAAGTAAGATCAAAAGCATCAGTAAGGTTAGTTACTAAACTATGAATATAACTAATAGGAGTGATATTTTCAGCTTTCACAACTTCTTCATAGTATTTATGTAAAACTTTCTCAGTAACTTCCTCTTTTAAAGCATCTTTGAATTGAGCTTCAACTTTGTCTAGAGGAGCTTTCCCTTTTCTAAATCCAGGAACTTCAGCTTTGCTTGCAAGTTCTGCTAATACCTCGTTTTTAATAGGACTTACTTCTTCAGTAGTAAGAGAAATTTTAATTTCTACTGCTGAGTTTTCTAATTTTTTGATTTCGTGTTTCATTTTTCCTCCTTGATCTATTTAGTAAAAATTTCATAAAAATCATCTTTTATTTTAATATCTTTTATCCTGATTTGGAAAATTTCTTCTCCTCTATATAAAGTTTTTTCTGGATAATAGACAATGTCAAACTTTTGAATTTTAGACTCTATTTCATTTATTTTATGCCCTAAGTCGAACGCTACCATATGGTAGTTCTTTCCATTTTTCCTTATTATTCCATTAAAATGCCTTTCATCTACTCCAAATTTTTTAATATTTTCAAATGAAAGATCTCTATCAATGAATAGTGGGTGTGGATTTTCAAGTCCATATGGAGATATACTTTCCATAGTTTCGAACATATCTTCATCAATGTTTTCAATAGAATATTCTGCATCTATTTTCAAACTCTTTTTTTCTTTTTCTATTTTTATATTTTCTATACTTGTTTTAAAAATATTTTTTACTTCTTCAAGATTTTCAGATTTTACTATAAAACCAGCAGCAAGGTCATGCCCGCCAAATCTGACAAGTTTTTCACTCATTTTTTGAAATATGTTAAAAACGCTTATTCCTTTTACACTTCTACAAGAAGCTTTTCCAATTCCATCTTTAAAGGCAATAAGTGTTACAGGAATATTATATTTTACACTCAATCTTGAAGATACAACACCAATTACTCCTGGATGCCATTTTTCAGAACTTAAAAATATACACTTAAGATTTTTAATTCCTATTTTTGCAATTTCTTGATTGGCTTCATCATATATATTTTTTTCAAGTTCTCTTCTTTTTTTATTTGATTTTTTCATTTCTTCTATTATATTATATATCTCAAAGTCATCCTCTTTTAAGAAAAAATCAGCTCCCATTTTGGAAATACCTATTCTTCCAAGCGAATTAATTAGAGGAGATATGAAATAGCTTACATCAGTTGTATTTATAGTCTTATTTTGAAACTTAAGATATTTTAAAAGATACATAAGACCTTTGACTTTAGTTTTTTTCAAAGCTTTAAGTCCTTGTTTTATTATTATTCTATTTTCATCAGTCATAGGAACAACATCAGCAACAGTTCCAATCATTACTATATCCATATACTGGTATAAAGCTTTTATATCTATTTTTAATTTTTGGTAAATTCCTTGAGCTACTTTTAAAGCAACTCCGGCACCAGATAAATATTTAAATTCATAAGTATCACTTAATTTGGGATTTAAGAGAAGGAGATGGTCATCTTCCTCCTCTTTTATACTTTTGTGATGGTCAGTAACTATCACATCTATCCCTAAACTCTCTGCATATTTTACATCTTCTATAGAATTGACACCAGTATCAACAGTGATGACTAGTTTTCCATTCTTTGTGTTAATAAAGTCAATGGTTTTTTTATCTAGCCCATAGCCTTCTTCCATTCTGTTAGGAATGTAATAATCTACTTCTATCCCAATGTTTCTAAAGACTAGAACAAGAAATACAGCTGCTGTTATTCCATCAACATCATAATCTCCATAAATAAAAACTTTTTCCTTTTTTTCTCTTTTTTCTAAAATTTTATCTACTACTTTTTCCATTTTTTCAAACTTAAAAGGGTCTCTAAAATCAGAAATTTTTGGGCTTATAAATTCATCTGCTTTTTTTTCATCTTCAAAGCCTCTATTGAGTAATAAGGTAGTAAGTAATCTATTCTTCTTCCATTGAGCAGCCTTAGTATCAATAAGAGTTTGAGGTAGCGAACTATATTCCCAATGCATTAATATCACTACCTTTTCAAATCATTTAAAAGTTTTGATATTTTTACTGCATGCTCAATAGAGTCATCTATTTTAACTCTTATTTCAGGGATATATCTGATTTCAATTTCCTCAGCTACTCTTTTTCTTAAAAATCCTTTGATTTGATTTAATCCTTCTAATACTTCATCAGTATTTATATTTTCTTGACCCATTATACTGAAAAATACATCTGCAAATTTTAAATCTTCAGTAACATGTACACTTGTAACTGATACAATACCTTTTATTTTTGGATTTTTTACTTCTTCAAGAAGGGCTTGAGATATAACTCTAGCCATTTCTTTTTCTATTCCTGCTAATCTTTGTCTTTTCATTTTACATCACTCTCTTTCTACATGAACTATTGATCTAGTTATTTTAGAGTTCTTTTAATTTCTTGAATTTCAAACGCTTCAACAATATCGCCTTCTTTGATATCATTGAAATTTTCCACTCCAAGTCCACATTCTTGTCCAGCAACAACTTCTTTAGCATCATCTTTATATCTTTTCAATGAAGAAAGTTTTCCTTCATACATAACTATTCCATCTCTTAATATTCTGATATTTGAATCATTTTTAACTTTTCCATCAACAACAACACATCCAGCTATATTTCCAACTTTAGAAACTTTAAATACTTTTTTGATTTCAATTCTTCCAAGATATATTTCTTTAAATTCAGGTTCAAGCATACCAGTTAAAGCTTTTTCTATGTCTTCAGTAATATGATAGATTATATTTGAAGTTCTTATTTCTACACCATTAAGATCAGCTTCTTTTATAGCTTTTGTAGTAGGTCTTACATGGAATCCTATTATAATGGCATTTGAAACTTCAGCAAGTTTAACATCACTTTCTGTGATAGCTCCTGAAGCAGCTTGAATAATATTAACAGCTACTTCATTAGTAGAAAGTTTCATTAATGATTCTCTTAATGCTTCTACAGAACCTCTTGAATCTGCTCTTAATACAAGATTAAGTTCTTTAAGATTTTCATGATCAAATTGCTCTGATAATGATTCAAGTGAAATAGTTTTTTTACTTGTTTCAGAAAGTTTTCTTTCTTTAGCAACTTCTTCAACAATTCTTTTTGCATGTTGCTCATTTTGAATAACATACATAGTATCTCCAGCTTGTGGGACTTGATTGAATCCAATAATTTCAGCTGGTTGAGAAAGTTCTACTTTTTCTACTCTTTCTCCTCTATCATTAATTAATGCTCTTACTTTACCATAAACTTCCCCAGCAACGATAACATCACCTATTTTTAATGTACCTTCTTGAACAAGTATATCTGCGATAGGTCCAACTTTAGGGTCAAGTTTTGATTCAAGAACTACCCCCTTAGCTCTTTTTTTAGGATTGGCTTTAAGTTCAAGAATTTCAGCTGTGATAAGTATAGTATCAAGCAATGTATCAAGATTTAATTGTTTTTTAGCAGATACTTCAACAAATTCAGTATCTCCTCCCCATTCAATGGAAACAAGTCCATGTTCCATAAGTTCTTGTTTTACTTTTTGAGGATTAGCTTCTGGTTTATCAATTTTATTAACTGCAACAATAATAGGGACATTAGCAGCTTTTGCATGTGATAGAGCTTCAATTGTTTGTGGCATAACTCCATCGTCTGCAGCAACGACTAATATAGCAATATCAGTAACTTGTGCTCCTCTGGCTCTCATATCAGTA